>ERZ773252.557-NODE-557-length-42802-cov-14.682691_pt1 | contig 42802 bp, 38 predicted proteins | sample MGYA00580517_ERZ773252 | MGnify/ENA primary metagenome ERZ773252 (study PRJEB29015, sample SAMEA2737766) | human gut metagenome | biome: human gut; feature: human-associated habitat; material: faeces | place: China | collected 2012 ...
ATAATCCTTGCTTACATATCCATAGCCATTACCATACTTTATCTTATACCAGTTTCCACTTGTTCCTACTATTTCAACACTTGTTCCATTTTTCAATGAGCCTATTACTGAATAGCTTGTACCTGCTCCACTTCTTACATTTAATGAATCACTTACTTTTATTGTTCCTTTTTCTGTAGTTTTACCTAGCGAATTATCTGGATTTTGATTTCCTGAATTGTTATTTAATATAATATTTTGACTTAAATAATCCATTATTCCATTTACAATACCTTCTGCAACCTTATCTTGGTAACTACTTGAACTTAAATTTTGAGCTTCTGTTGGATTAGAAATAAATCCACATTCTACAAGACTTGAAGACATTTGTGCTGTTTTTATTACTGCAAAATTTGCAGTTTTAATTCCTCTATTATAAGCATCTGTAGCATTTATTATATCATTTTGTATATCATTTGCCAATTCTTTACTATCTGTTCTTGGAGAATAATAAAATGTTTCAATCCCATTTGCACTAGGACTTTCAGCTGAATTTTGATGAATAGAAACAAAAACATCTGAACCTTCGTTATTAGCCATTCTAGTTCTTTCTGTTAATGATAAATATGTATCATTATATCTACTCATCTTAACTTGCACACCTCTAGCCTTTAACTTAGCTTCTATTTTTTTAGATATTTGAAGATTTATTTCATCTTCATAAACACCATTTTTAACCGCTCCATTATCATATCCACCATGTCCTGGATCAATAAACACTTTATAATAATCTCTGTTTACCTCTTTAATATTACTTCTCGCATAACTAGCAGTTGATATACCCTCTTCTGTTATACAAACTTCTAATATATATACAACATCATCAGTTTGCTGAGATACAAATGTACTACCAATCGACTTAGCAATAAGTTCTCCATCAACTATTTCTGCAACATTTTTATTATAAACTGTCCAGCCTTCTGTAACTGGTAAATTTATAGCTTCACCAATTGTTAACACTAATCCATTTTCCATTACAACTTCTTCATTTTTATACTTTTCCAAAAGCTTAATTAAATCTGCTTCAGATACATTATAAATCTCCTCTGCTCTTGTAAGTTGAGTTGGAGTAATTAGTATCCCAGATAATATTAATAAACTTAAAACCTTTAATTTATTAATAATAATCACCTAACCTTCCTTATAGATATTTTCATATTAAGCAACAATAACTTATAATATCAAAAAACATATACACTATATTATACATAATTTTATTATAAAATAAATTATTATAGTGTATTTTTGTATGTAATTTTAACTTTTTTTGATGTATATTGATTTTTTATTATAAAAATTAAGATTTAATATAATAATTATCCATTGAGAGTTCTTTTTAATTATCTTTTATAACTTTAATTAAGTTATTATATAATCCTATTACACTTTTATTATTTTTAATATATCCTTTTATAATCTCAATTACTTCAATTGAGATTATTTCTCCCCCACATATTAATGGAATTCCTGGTGGATATGGAATTAATGCTTCTTTTGAAATTTTCCCTATACTTTCATCAATATCAACATATTCAAAACTTTTATCAAATACTTCATATGGCTCTAACACCTTTTTAGGAATTATATTATAATAATTTTGATATTGATTATCTCTTAATGAACTTAAATTTAGTTTATTTATTGAATTATATATTTTCTCAAAATCCTCTTCATTATTAAATGGAGATAAAATCAATACCACACCACCATCAAAACTCATTTCACATTGTATTTTCATACTTCTTAAATAATCTAATAACTTATGTCCACTATATCCCTTAGGTAATGTAAATATATATCTACTTAAATCTAAGTTATATCCCATTGGTAAATCTTCTTCCTTTAAAACACTTACCTTATTTAATTTATTTATCTTTACACTCCACTTATTGGCTAAATCAATTAATCTATCATAATCCTCTTCCCCATAAATGTCTAAATAATATCTTGAATAATCTAATGATGACATTATTAAATATGAAGGTGATGTTGTCATAAATGATTTTAAATAAAAATCAATATTATTATCATTGTTAACTAAAAGATATGAACCTTGAGTTAAACTTGGTAATGTTTTATGAGCACTTAAAACTATATAATCAGCATATTTAACTATTGATTTTGGTAATTTTCCACTTATTCCATAATGTGCTCCATGTGCCCCATCAATAATTATAGTTAATCCTTTTTCTTTTAATTTTCTTAAAATATCAAATACCTTATAACCTATTCCAAAATAATTAGGATAAGTTAAAATTATTCCTTTAGGATTATTACACCCCTCCAATGCTTTATATATTTCCTTTTCTGTTGGTGGTAAAAATAATCCCTTATCTTCATGTATTACAGGTTCAATATATCTTACCTTTAACTTTCTTAAAATTAATCCATTATAAATTGATTTATGACAATTTCGTTCAACTAAAACTTCATAACCTTCATTAAATGCATCAAATATTGAAGCTAAGTTTCCAGCAGTACTTCCATTAACAACAAAATACGCTTTCTTTGAACCATAAGTTTTTGCTAATAAATCTTGTGCTTCCTTTATTATTCCTTCTGGGCAATGTAAATTATCTAATGGATCAACTTCTGTAATATCCAAAAATCCCATATTATTTACAAACTCTTTACCTATATCATCCCTTAAAAATCCAATTCCACTTTTGTTGCCTGGCATTGAAAGAATAAGATTTTTTTCCTTTTGATATTTTAATACTTCTTCAAGTAATGGTATTCTTTTACTCATCTTTTCCTCTTTCCTAATTGCTTATTACCTGCACTGTCATATTATTTAAAACTTTAACAGCAGTATCAATAATAAAGCTTATAGGCATCTTATCTAAATTTTCACATTCATCAAGATATAAATATCCATCTCCAAACATAGTATCATATGTAGATATTCCCATAGCTAATCTTACACTTTGCTCATTTGCAAATAATCTCTTTAATTTAAAGCTTTTTATTAATTCATTAATATTTTTTAAACTTTCATTATTAGATGAAACTTCATTTATTAACTCCTTGATTATTTCTATTGATTTATCTACATTTTCATGTGCAGTACTATAAGTTATTTCATAAACCTTTATATATTCTTCATTAGATACTCTTGTTAATACATCATAAACTAAACTATGCTTTGTTCTTAAAGTATCAAATAAAACGGAATTTACTCCGTCTCCAAAGTATTGGTCAAAAACTCTTAATGCTTTTATTTCCCATTGATTCAAGTCATTTATAGGGAAAATAATTTGAACTTTTGAACTGTTTATATCATCTTTCTTATCTATAAATATTCCTGTCTTAGGTAGTTGAAGTTCTTCCTTATCTTCTGGAAGCTTTTCACTTCTCCAATAACTAAAACTTTCTTCTACCATCTCCTTAACTTCTTCAAAATCTAAACTTGAAATAATTGTAATAGTTGCATTATTAGCGCAGTAATATGTATTAAAGAAATCTATTGCATCATCTATTGTCATATTTTCTAATGATTCCTTAGTTCCTATAATAGGATATTTAACTCTTCTACCTTCCATAGAGTTATAATACAACTTATCTTCTGTATATTGCTCTAAATCTTCATCCCATTCTTTAAGCTCTTGTTTTATTACTTCCATTTCTTCCTTAAATCCCTCTTCAGTAAATACAGGGTCTAAAAGAATATCTGAAAATAAGTCTAAACCTTTATATAGCTCCTCATTTAGTAATGTTCCATAAAAAACTACATATGGATAATTGGTCATTGCATTTTGGAATCCAAATACCTTACTTAATTCTTCATTTATTTGTTGCTCACTTCTTATTTCAGTACCCTTATATACCATATGTTCAGTTACATGAGCTACTCCAAGCACCTTACCATCACGTGTTGCCCCTGCATCTAATGATATAGCTATTGAACTTAATTCACTATTACTTTTTTTATAAATTAACTTTAATCCATTATCTAAAATATAATCTTTCATTATATATATCACCTCTTTCCTCATTATATCATAAAAAAAATAACAAGAACTAAGCTTGCTTCTTAGCCTTGTTATTTTAAAATTTATTCAGCTTTAAGTGCTATTGCACATTCAATTCTCTTCTTTTGCATTTTACATCCTATTTCATAAGGAATATTCATATCTCCATTAAATGCAAAGTTGTTTGATTGACATCCACCTGAACAATAGAATCTTGCCCAACACTCTCTACATTTTGGCTTATTATAAATATGCGCCTTTTTGAACTTCTTACCTAATTCGGCATCATAAGTATCGTCATAAATATCTCCAAGTTTAAATTCTTCCTTACCTACGAATTGATGACAAGGATATACTTCACCTTGTGGAGTTATAGCAACATATTCAAATCCTGCTCCACATCCTGAAATTCTCTTATAAACGCATGGTCCACCATTTAAATCAATGTTGAAGTGATAGAAGTTGAATTCATCTCCTTCTTTCTTTCTTCTTACCATTTCATTATATAATTTATCATAGTTTTCAAATATTTCTGGTAAATGTTCTTCTTTAAGTTCTAAGAAGTGTCCTTTTTCAAGAACTACTGGTTCAATAGAAATTTCTCTAAATCCTTCATTAACCATAGCCTTAACATCTTCATAAAAATCAGTATTAGCTCCAGTAAATGTTCCTCTTACATAGTAATGCTTAGATTTATCTCTTTTTTCTATCATTCTCTTAATATTTGGAAGTATATCATCATAAGAACCACTTCCATCAACTTTAATTCTTACATTATCATTTACTTCTTTTCTACCATCTAATGAAAGTATTATATTACCCATTTCTTTATCCATGAAGTCCATCATATCTTCATTTAAAAGAGTTGCATTAGTAGTCATAGTAAATCTAATATTCTTTTTCCAAGCTTTTTCATTTTCTCTTGCATAAGCTATTATTTCTTTAATTGTGTCCATGATCATTGTTGGTTCTCCACCAAATAAATCAATTTCAATATTTCTTCTTGGACCACTTCTCTTAACAACATAATCTATTGCTTTTTTAGCTGTTTCAACAGACATTACTCCCTTATGTCCATTGTATTCCCCTTCATCTGCAAAACAATATTTACATCTTAAATTACATCCATGAATTATATTTAAACATACTGCCTTTATATAATCTCTATCATCCATTGATGAATGTGCTATATCTTCATATTGATCTTTTGAATATAATATTTCTTGATCTACAAGTTCTTGTAATTCTTCATAAGCTTCTGATATAGTTTCTTCACCATATTTAGCTCCAAATTCTTTTATAAGCTCTTCTTTGCTTCTTAATTCATTATCGTCTACTAAATCATAAACTAATTCATCTACAATATGTACAGCCCCTGTATTAACATCTAAAACAAAGAAATTATCTCCTTGCTTAAATTTGTGTATTAAAGCCATGTTATTTCCTCCTAATACAATTAATATTTAAAATTCAATTTATTTTGAAACAATATTTTATATAATCCTAATATCAATTTAGTAAATCAACTTCCACATAATATTTTTTAAAATTTCTTTAACAAATTATTACTCATTATTTTCATACGAGTAAAGCAGTAACTAATTTTAGTTACTGCTTGTCCTTAATTAGTTTTCACATTCTAAGTTAGCAACTGTGCAAGAAGTCTTACATGCTGATTGGCATGAGTTTGCACATTCCTTGCATCCTGGCTTACAAAGACTATTTTTTATGTTTGTTTTGTTAATTGTTTTTATGTGTTTCATGTCGAATCCTCCAATAATAAAAATATAACGTGGTAATTATAGCATAATTTTCTAATGTTATAAAGCTATTATTTTTATATAATAAAAACCACTATAAACTTAATTACATTATATGGATATATAAATTAAAATATTCCATTTTTATCTTGTATATAAATATAAAAATATTTATTAAGTACTTTTATTTTATTTGAAGATAAATTTACTACTTAATAAATACATTAATTCTTTACTTATTTTTATAATGTTGTTTCTTTTTTAATAGCTTCTATCATATCATCTTCTGATACAGTTTTATCATCATATGAATTATAAATATCATTTAAATGAACTGTGTAATATACATTTTTACTTTTCTTTTCTTTTTTTTGCTTTTTTTCTTTTAAGTCATTATCTTCAGATTTTAACTTTTTATCAATACTGTTTTTTACTAGCACTCCTGCTGTTACAGATGCTACAATTCCTGATATTGCACCAAAAATAACTTTTTTATTATTTCTTATACTCATGACTTTCACCTCACTATTTTAAAAAAATTATATACACATTAATTATGTAAGTCAATTCAGGCTTAGTAAATTTTAATCATACTACTACTTGTTTTATTACTACTATTTATTAATATTTCCTCATTATATATTTTAACTCAAAAGTATTAAAATATTTTTATTATTTTCTTATTATCATAATGCAAAAAACTTCAGACATATTTTAAATATATCTGAAGTTTTTAATAAATATTAATTATTCACCAATTCCGCTCTTTTCCATACTTTCAGTAAATCCATGTAATAACTTATTAATTGGCTTCTTTAAGAATAAAGAAATTAATATAAATATAGCTCCATATATTAATAACACAACAATATCCTTAATTAAAACACTTTGAACAACTCCACCAATTGCTTCTCTTGCAAATGAAATTGCATAAGTGAAAGGTAAGAATGGATTTATTGCTTGGAAGAATTTTGGTGTTAATTGAATTGGGAATGTTCCACCTGAACCACCTATTTGTATAACTAGTAAAACAATTCCTAATACTTTACCTACATTTCCAAATACTGAACATAATGAATATAAAATTATTGTAAATATAACACTAGTAAATACGCTTCCTAATACAAATAATCCTGGATTTACACAATATATTTTTAATAAGTATAAATCTCCTAAAGCTACTATTATAGCTTGAATTATTGCTATGCTCATAAATAACATCATTTTACCAAAATATTGTGCTGATGCAGAATATTCTCCTTTAGCTTCAACACTTAGCATAGATGATAGTAATAATAATCCAACCCATAATGATAATACTGTATAAAAAGGTGTCATTCCTGTTCCATAGTTACCCATAGGGAATAATGTATTTTCTATAATATTAACTGGATTTGCTAAGAAATCACTTCTAACACTTACATCAGTCTTTAAAAAATCTATAATCCTATTAATATCTTCACTATCATTAATACTTCCTATTTTGCTTACTAATTCATTAAGCATATTTTCAGCTTCTGGAAGTTTTGATTTTACAAAATCAATACCCTCAATACCTTTATCTGCACCTTCATAAACAGTGTTCATTATATCAGTAACTTGAGGTAATTTATTTTGTGCTTCTTTTAATACTGTTACTACATTACCTGCAACATTATATGCATCATCAAAAATGCTATTAATTTTATTAGTTATATTTTCATCAAAGTTATTATATAAATTATTTGTAATGTTACTTACGTCGTTAGTAAATGCTATAACATTGTTTAATAAACTTAAATCTGGGGTTCCTCCATTTGCTAAACTATCTTTTACTGTATTTAATACATTAATTGCTTTATTTATTGCTCCTTGTACATTTGCTAATGTTTCTAAAATATCATCAAACTTTCCAGGATTAAATTTATTCATAGTTTTTAATATATTTATTAATGACTCAGTACTTGTATTAAGAGAGCTTAATTTTCCCAAAATACTATCAACTATTTGTGGTGCATATTCTGATCCTGAATTAATTGCACTAATTAATGCATTTACATTTTTTGAAACTTCATTTGAAATTTCGTTTATTATTTTTATATCATTTTTTATTACAGGTGCAATATTATTTAAATTATTTTTTGAAGTAGTTAAAAAACTTTCTAAATTTGAACCTAAGTTTTGTGAATTTTCTAACGTTTTATTTATTAATGGAATATTCTTTTGTATATCTGAAATTAATGTTTTTAATTTATAAGCTCCATCACCTGCTAAATTCACAACATCATTTATATTTCCAAATTGACTTTTAACTTCTAACAGTTGATTATAAATATTATTTAATCTAGGAAGTTGATTTTCTAATTCAGTTCCTAATTCCTTTCCTATACCCAATATTGCATCACTTGCAGTTTCCACAACTGCCTTACTTACTTTTTCTTGAATTGCATTTGCTCCCTTAACAGTAATTTTAGGCGCAATTGCATTTATTTTTTCATTTACTGTATATATTATTTCTCCCTTTTGAACATCTTTGGTAAGTACAGATGTAAGACTTTTTGAAAAGTTTTCAGGGATTGTAATCATAGCATAATATTTACCTTCTTTTACATTTTTAATGGATTCTTCTTCACTTACAAATTGCCATCCCATCTGAGTATTTCCCTTTAATTCTTTTACAACCCTATCACCTAAGTTAATTTCCTTATTATTTAAGGTTGCTCCTAAATCTTTATTTACAACCCCAATTTTTATATTACTAATACCAGATTCAGCATATGGATCCCATGATGCTTTTATATTAAACCAGGCATATAGGGATGGTAGTATACATAATGCTATAACAACTATAAGTGCTGCATAATTTTTAAAGATATTTTTAATATCATTTTTGAAAATCCTAAATGCATTTTTCATCATTTTTCCTCCTTCGATATTGTATTGCTTTAACAACTTAATTTATATATTATCACATCGGTACTAAAATTCAAGTTTTAGTTTTCTAATATAATTAATATTTTCTTTATCCTAAGCTGCCTAAATAATTAGTATTATACGTATACTTTATATTCTCTATATACTTTATAAAAATATTATTTAATAAAATTTAAACAATCCTGTTACAATTTATTCATCTTTTTCACCTTTTTTACTTTCTTCTACTTCATTTATTATTATGTTCCAATTTGTAAAAATAATTTTACTTTTATAAATAATTAAATAAATTTCTATACTTAAATTATTTTTAGTGTATACTAGAATAGATAATTAATTAATAACTGAGGAGAATAAAATGAATAAATCATTTAATGAACTTAATTTAAACTCTAATATAGTAGAAGGATTAAAGCTTCAAGGAGTTACTTCACCTACAGAAGTGCAAGAATTAACTATTCCTAAAGCTCTAGAAAATATAGATATAATAGCAGAATCTCATACTGGAAGTGGTAAAACATTAGCATATTTATGTCCAATATTCCAAAAGATAAATACAGAAAAAAAAGAAATGCAAGCTATAATATTAGCTCCAACTCATGAGTTAGTTATGCAAATAGATGCACAAATTAAACTTCTTGCAAATAACTCTAATATAGATATTACTTCATTAACAATAATGGGTGAAGCTAATATTGAAAAACAAATAAAAAAACTTAAAGAAGGAAAACCACATATAATAGTTGGTTCATCCGGAAGAGTTCTAGACTTAATAAAAAAGAAAAAAATAACTGCTCATACTGTTAAAACTATTGTTATGGATGAAGCAGATAGCCTTTTAGCTAAAAATAAATCTATAGTAATAAAAGATATAATAAAATCTACAATGAAAGATAGACAACTTATGTTCTTTTCAGCAAGTATAAATCCTACTTCTTTAGAGATTGCTAAATCTTTAGTAAAAGATGTTGAAATAATTAAATCTGAAACTAATTACGTTATTAACCCTAATATTTCTCATATGTACATAACTTGTGAATTTAGAGATAGATTTGAAACACTTAGAAAATTTTTAGCTGCCGAATCTCCAGAAAGAGCTATTGTTTTTGTAAATAATAGTACTGAACTTCAAAACATAAACGAAAAGTTAGATTATCATAAAGTTAAATCTACAGCTATCTTTGGAAATGCTTCTAAAGAACAAAGACAACGTTCAATTGAAGCTTTTAGATCTGGTAAATTTAATATATTGGTTTCATCTGATGTTTCTGCTCGTGGACTTGATATTCCAGAAGTTACACACATAATTAATATGGACTTTCCTGGAAATCCTGATGAATACCTACATAGAGCTGGAAGAACTGCTCGTGGAACATTAAGTGGTTCTTCAATATGTATTGGTACAAAACGTGATCTTGAAGCTATTAAAGCTTATCAGAAAGCATTTAAAATAAAATTTAAAGAAATGAAATTATATGGTGGTAATTTAATTTCTGCAAATGAAAATTCTAAAAAAACAACTAAATCAAATAGTAAAATAAATAAGAAATCAAACAATAAAGCTGTTAATAAAAAGAAGTAAAATTATTTTTTAAACAAAACCGAACTATATCATAACTTTATTTAATAAATTTGACATAGCTCGGTTTTTAATTAATTTAGTTATATTTAAACTTCATTTTAAATATAACTGAATTTTTGGTACTTTCTATATTGTAATCAATATTTTCATGTTTATCTAAAATTGTTTTTACTATATAAAGTCCTAAACCCGTTCCACCAGTTTTTCTATTTCTAGATTTATCAACTCTATAAAATGCATTAAATATATATTTTAATTGTTCCTTAGGTATTGATATCCCAGTATTTTCAACCACTAACTCTTCCTTTGATAAATTAATTTTAATAAATTCATTTTCTGGAGAATAAGTTATTGCATTCTTTACAATATTAGTAATTACCTTTTTTATAAGCTTACTATCAGAAAATACTATAACATTTTCATCAATATTTATTTGTAATTTTAAATTTTTTTCATCAATAAAATATCTTAACTCATTAATTACACTGTTCATCACATTACTTAATCTTACATATGTAAAATTATATTTAAATTCTCCATTTTCTCTTTCACTTAAATGTAATATTTCTTGAACTAATTCTTTCATCTTTTGTGTTACATCATAGGATTCTTTTAAATACTTATCTCTATCCTTATACTTTCCAATATTATAAATCATTCCTTCTAATTGTCCACTTATTATAGTAATTGGTGATTTTAATTCATGTGAAATAGTTGCAACAAATTCTCTTCTTTCTTTTTCAAGCTTTCTTTCCATTTCAATTTCCTTAGTAAGCTTAAAATTAATCTTTTCCAATTGTTCAAATGCTTCTTTTAAATTTTTATTCATTAAATTTAAGCTATTAGAAAGCTCCCCTATTTCATCTTTCCCATTAATTTCTATAGTATTATTAAAATCCAAATTTGCCATCCTTTTAGCTACCTTATTTAATTTTATCAAAGGTCCACTTATTAATATTGAATAAAGACTTGAAATAGCAAATGATATAATTATTATTGATAATATTGCAAAAGGTAAAAATAATTCAATACTATCAGTTGCTTCTTCTTGTGGTTTAACAGGAAAGTGAACTATCATATTATATACATCATTTAATTTTTTTATATAAACAGCTTTATCTATATTTAAACTCTCATTTTTATTAATAAGATTATATACAAACTTATCTGTATCAATATCTTCATTTTTGTTAATATTTATATTATATTGTTGAAATCTATTAAATTCTACATAAGAAACATGGTTGCCTAAAAAAGGAATCTTATTAGGTGAGTTTGCACCTTCCCTAAATGAAGAATAAATAACTTCATTAATTAAATTATTTCCATCCTTTTTTACAAGTAAAATATCTAAATTATTTTCATAAGAAAATTTATCTAATACTTCATCTATATCTATTTCTTCATTATTTAATAATTCATATTTCAACTCTTTTATTTCTTCATTAATATTATTAACCTTATAAAATTCATAAACCTTTGGCATAAAAAGATACATAGATATATATAACAAACTAAAAGCTATTATTATAGTTAAGCTACTCCATAAAAATAACTTTTTCTTTATACTTAAGTTTTTCCACTTATTTTTCAAGAACATATCCTACACCTTTTATGGTTTTTATATAATCATTCTTAATTTTTTTTCTTATATTTTTCATATGAGCATCAATAACCCTAGTATCCCCAAAATACTCATATCCCCATATCTTTTCTATTAATTTTTCTCTAGAAACTACCTTTGGATAACTAGCAAGCATTAACTTTAATATATTAAATTCCTTTAATGTTAGCTCGATTTCCTCATCATCTACATAAGACTTAAACTTTTCTAAATCTAACTTTAATCCTTCAAATTCTAATATATCTTCATTTTTTTCTTCTTTATTTTTTCTTTTTAAAACAGCTTCAACCCTCTTTACTAATATATTAAAAGAAAATGGTTTGCTAATATAATCATCTGCGTCTAAATCGAACCCTTTTATTTCACTTTCTTCATCATCTAATGCAGTTAAAAATATAATTGATACTTGTTTATTTAAATTTTTTATCATCTTACATAATGAATATCCATTTAATTTTGGCATCATTACATCTAAAATTACTAAATCATATTTATCCTTTTTAAATTTTTCATATCCTTCAACTCCATCATTAGCCATATCAACTTTATATCCCTGAGAGGACAAAAATTCTACTATTAATTCCTGTATTTGATTATCATCTTCTACAACTAATATTTTATAACTCATATTTCCTCCATAACTTTTTTATATATTTAATTTTAGCATAACATTTTTAAATTCTTCTTAAATTCATTTAAATTTCAAATGTAAAAGTATTATTAAATTTATTATATAAGTTATTTTAATATTTAAAATTTAATATAACTATAACATATCAATATAGGAGATATAAAATTATGTTTTTCAACAGAAAAAATACTAATTTATTTTTTAAATTTACACTTTTATTCCTTTTCTTATTTTTACTTAAGATTATTCCTTTTAATACTGGCTTTGAAGATTCTATTGATTATTTAAACAATATATCTTTTCCAATTTCTTCACATTTTAAATTAAATAAAGATAATAAATTAAAATTTAAGAGTTCATCTTCTTGTCTTAATGATACTCTTAATAAATATAAATCACACTTAAACTTTATAAATTCTCATAACAAAGCTATTAAAGCTAAAAATGACTTTATTAAACTAAGTGATGAAGAAATATCTTCATATTCCATGCTAAGTTATAATGAAAAAATTTCACTTCTTAACAATACGAACTATTCTTTAGAAAATCGAATTCATATTTTTTTAGGAAGTGATTTAGAAAATTTCAGCTTAGTTTATTATAATATATCAACAAAAGAAAAAGTTAGTATTAATGAAAATAAAGAATTTAAACCTGCAAGCACTTATAAGCTTGGATTAAATGCCTTAATATATAATTTATCTTTAAATGGTAAATTAAATCTTAATGATACTATAACTTTCGAAAATTGTGATTATGAAGATGGTACTGGTTTACTTTGTTCTAAGTCTTCAATTGGAACATATACAATTCAAGAATTACTTGATTTATCAATTATATATTCTGATAATATAGCATCAAATATGCTTACAAGATATTTAGGTGGACGTGATGAAGTAAAAAAAGAACTTTATTCATTATTAAATATAAATTATCCATATTCTAAAAGTACTATAACTGCTGATATTGAATATAGAATTTTAATGTATATTTATGATAATAAAAATTTACCTGAATTTAATCATCTAATAGAAGTTTTAACTAAAACTGAATTTCATGATAGACTTGATAAATATATTCCACAAGAAATAGTTGCTCATAAAATAGGTAGTAATGAATCTTACATCCATGATGTAGGAATAATTTTTAGTGATAGTCCTTATATTTTAGTTATTTATACAAATGGACTAGCCTATCCAGATGAAAAAATAGCTCAAATTTCAAAAGCTATTTATAATAATTATAATTAAATTTACAAACTAATTCGAAAATCATCTATTAATAAGGAATTATTTATTGTATAATTCTTCTATATAAACTATAAATTAACTTTAATTGAGGTGATATACAATGAGTAACAAAAAGAAAAAGAAACTTTCTGTAACAGAACAAAAAGCCGAAAAATATATATACTACGGTACTATAATTGGCTTAGTTTTAGGAGTTATCTTAGGCTTTATTGGATTTATTTTAACAGACAATATGTTTTGGATTGCACTATCTCCATTAATTCTTTTATTTGTTGGATTAGGAATAGGGGCTATCTTAGGCAAAAACAAAAACTTAAACACTAATAAAAAAGTGGTAAAAAAACAACCTCATAAAAATAAATAGGGTATAGTCCTTTTAGTGTTGAATAACTCTAAAAGGCATGTCCTTATTTATTTTTATTATTTTATAATTTACTTATCTTTTATATCTTCACTATTATTTTCTTCTTTATAAATACTTTTGCTTATTATTCCTTCATTAATAAATTTACTTTCTTTTTTCTCATTAATATTCTTAAGTCCTTTAAACTTTAACATTACTGTATCATATCCACCACACAATATTAAAACTACTACTAATGCATTAATGAATAATCTATAATAACATTCAACATTATTCCACACACATCCTGTTGCAACTCTTTCTATTGATAAATGAGCTATTGCTAATATTAATGTGTATATTTTAGTTGGTATCTTTTTAATAAGTGGAAAATCCTTAGTTATAAATACTATTAATTCTACTGCTATTAATGTTCCTGTAAATGAAGCTAAAAAGTCAGCAGTTAGAAAATCAGTTATCTCCATTTTATTAATCCCCTCCTTTCCCCAATCCCCTACTAAATAATAAATGCAACTAATATTATTTATGTTACTTAAATTTTGTTTGATTTATTTTCAAAAAATATCATCTGACCTTTAAATCAGATGATATTTTTACTTTATTTTATATTTTACCTTTAGATATCAAATCTTTTATTATATTCTTTGGCTTAAATCCAGTTAAACGATGTATAAATTGTCCATCCTTTAATAAAACTAATGTTGGAATAGATTTAATATTAAAATAACTTGTTAAGAATTTAGAATTATCTACATTAATTTTTACAATTTTAATATTTCCCTCTTCATTATTAATTTCTTCTAATAATGGAGAAAGCATTTTACATGGTCCACACCATTCTGCATAAAAATCCACTAAAACTAAACCATCTTTCACTTCATTTATAAAATTTGATTCATCTATAACTTTCATTTTTATTCACCTCTATTCCGGACTTACTATTTATCCTTAATTAATTATATTCATTTAATCAATTAATGTTAATTAAGTTATTTTTATGAACTAATACTATTAAAAATTAAAGCAATACTAAAAAGTACTGCTTTAATTTTTTATCACTTATATAGTTTTAATCCATTCACATGCTAATTTAAACCAACTAGCTACATGAGTATTTATATGTTCACTTGCATCTTTCCTTGCTGTAACTTCTTCACATAATCCTAACCCATGTACACCATTTGGATAAATGTGCAATTCAAACTCAATCTTATTTGCAGCTAAAGCATTTGAAAATAACAATGAATTTTGAACTGGAACTGTTCCATCATCAAAAGTATGCCATAAGAATGTCTTTGGCGTTTTATTAGATACTAACTTTTCTAAAGAAAGCTCTTCCCTTCTTATTTTACCTTCCTTTTCCCCTAATAAATTATCAAATGATCCTCTATGTGCAAATTCTCTACTTGATATAACAGGATAACATAATATCATTGCATTTGGCTTAATTTCATTATTTTTTACTTCTAGTGATTCTTTAATTATTTCATTATCCCATAATACTCCTAAACTTCCTGCCAAGTGAGCACCAGCAGAAAAACCACAAACTATAACCCTTTTAGTATCAACATTCCATTCCTCTTCTTTTTCACGCACATATCTAACTGTTTCGGCTAACTCCAATAATGATGCTGGATATCTTACTGGTGCTATACTATATCTTATCACTATAGCATTAAATCCTTGTGCCACAAATTTTAATGCTATTGGCTCTGCTTCCCTATCAGATGTAAATTCATATCCACCACCTGGACAAATTATAATTGTTTCTCTTTTTTTATTTAAATTTATTTCTTTACTATTTGAAGGTATATATGCACTTATAACTGCATCACTATTTTTTAACCTTTTACTAATATCTCTTATTTTTAATTTCTCATATATCATTTCTCTACTCCTTAAATACACCTTTTAATATATATTTTATTTTAATTACCTTATATATACAATATAAAATATTAGTTCAAAATTACCTTGATTTATTAGAATTTAATAAACTACCCTATTTTTTCCCGAATTTTTAGCCTCATATGTGAACTACTGCTTATTTATTGCTACTTTCTTAATATCAATATATCAATCATATTATACCATATATATGTATTTAATAAATTTATTTATATAATAATTAAAAGGATGTCGCATTAAGAATAAATACAAACAATATATTGTGTATAAAAGTTTTAGTACAACATTTCCTTAATCAATTATATTGTCATTAATGATTATTTACTAATATTACTTATATTTCTATTTCATTTTCATCTAATTTTCCTTCATCACTAGTTAACATTTCTATAGGTAATGTTGATTTGAAAATTACTTCTTCCTTTACAACCTCAAATAATACTAATGATGGATATGATATTTCTAATAAATATTACAATAACATATAAATCAATTTATTCCTCATAAATTTTTATTTATATTTTTAATTCTATTCAAAGTATAAATATTTATAATACAAATAAAATAAAATTAAATTTACCTTATTTTAAATCAAATATGATATAATTAATATTATTTATATAAATTAAACTAACGACGAGGTACTATTAATGAAAAATTTGAAAATTTATTTTACATCAGACCTTCATGGATATGTTTATCCAACTGATTATGTAGAAAGAAATGAAAAAAATATTGGTTTGCTTAATATAATTAATCATTTCAATAAAGATGGAAATACATTAATAATTGATGGTGGAGACACTATTCAAGGTTCACCTTTTACAAATTATTTAAGCAATTCAGAATTTGATGTGCATCCATTAGCAACTATTATGAATGCTGGAGGATATGATTTTATAACTCTTGGTAATCATGACTTTAACTATGGAAAGGAATATTTAAAGAATTACTTAAATAATTTAAATGCTACTTGTCTTTGTGCTAATGTTGTGGATAAAACTAATGAATTACCTATTTTTCCTTACAAGATAAAAACAATGGAAAATGGATTAAAAGTAGGTATAATTGGATTTACTACTGACTTTATAAATAGATGGGAGCGTCCTGAAAATATAAAAGATATAGATATCACTGATACTTTTGACTCAGTAAAGAAATATTATGAAACTGTAAAAGAACAATGTGATATCCTTGTAGGTGTTTACCATGGTGGATTTGAATATGATTTAGAATCTCACAAACAATTAAGCACTACAAAAGAAAATATTGCTTATAAAATATGTAAGGAGTTTGATTTTGATATACTTCTTACAGGTCATCAACACCTTCCAATAGCTAATAAAAATCTTCATGGAACTCACATAGTTCAAACTCCACATAATGGAAGTAAATTCTTAGAATTAAATCTTACTATAAATGATGATTGCAAAGTTGAAATAAATTCATCATTAAAGGATTTAGAATTAAATCCTAATAAAGAAATGTATGATAAATTCTTACCATTAGAAGATAAGATTCAAGAATGGTTAGATACTCCTGTTGGTGTTTTAGATACTAAACTTCAGCCTACAACTCATTTAGATATGGCTTTAAATGGTTCAAATTTAGCTAACTTTATAAATCAAATTCAACTTGAAAGTAGCAATGCAGATATATCTTGTACTACCTTTGCAAATGTAATAAAAGGATTTAGTGAAAATGTTACTGTAAGAGATATTTTATCTACTTATCCATATCCAAATACATTAGCTGTTCTTGAAGTTAATAAAAATATATTAAAATTAGCATTAGAAAGAGCTGCTAGCTACTTTGAAAATAATAATGGAAATGTAACAGTATCTGAAAGATTCTTAAAACCTAAAGTTGAACATTATAATTATGATTACTTCTCAAATATAAACTATACTTTTGACTTAACTAAAGAAGTTGGAAATAGAGTTACTTCTATTAAATTTAATGGTGAAGAATTATCTGAAGATAAAAACTTAACTTTAGTTATGAATAACTATAGAGCTAGTGGTGCTGGTGGTTATGAATGCTATGAAAATTGTAAGGTTGTTAAGGAAATATTAATTGAAATGCCTGAAATAATTATTAATTATTTTAAAAACAATCCTAAAGTTGTTGTAGATACAGCTAGATACTACAAAACTATATCTTAACCAAAATACTGTATTAACTCTTAGTATTTTAAAAAGTTAATATTTTAATATAAAACTTTAAACTCCAACCAATATAAAAAAGTTTGGTTGGGGTTTTTATTATGAGTTTGATTAAGCTAAGTCTTTCTATAAATAAAAAGAGAATCGGACGCATCTGATTCCCTTAGGTGTAGTCCGCAGACATTCACCACTATTCGATATATATATTTTACTATATATCATATAAATATGCACTACAATTATGATTTGATATAGTTTTTTAATAAATTTAACTTTGGACGTGTGTTTGTATAGATAATTCTACTATATACATTAGCTGGAACACTTGGTTTAAAGTTATTTAAACCTAATTTTAAACGAATATTTCTATCTAGTCTATTCCACTCATATCCTTTAAAAAGATCTTTAAGTAAGAATGTTTCACCACTTTGTAAATTAGTTAATTCATTTAGTGCTTTTTTCATTAAAAGTTTCATATTAAGCCACCTTTTATACATGATTATTAACAATGTTGTTTATAATCATATTTATATTAAATATAAATATATAAATCAAATAAAAGAATTATTAATACAAATTTGATAATAGGCTGATTATTTTATTAAATATTATATTTTATCCCTAACTTATATGAATTCATATTTATAACTGCTTTTTAGATATCATATAATTCTACATAAGCACTCTAATAACTTTATTTGATAGCATTTTTAAATTATTATTGTTTTTTACATTTATACTCCTAAAAATATAATTTAAAAAAAGGAGGATTTAAGTTCTAATCCCCCTTTTCTTATATATTAGTATTAAAAATGATTTTCATACTATATATTTTATTTATCCTAACCTCTAGTAAGTTTAGTTCTTATCTTAGTTGAAACTATTTCTACTACTAATACTAAAACTATTAATCCACAAAGAATAGCACCAACTTCATCCCAGTTAAATGCATTCATTGCAAATATTAATGGTGCTCCTATTCCCCCTGCACCAACTAATCCTAATACAGATGCATCTTTTATATTTATTTCAAATCTATATATAACTGTAGAAACGAAATCTGTAAATAACTGTGGTAATATTCCATATCTTATTTTTTCAAAAGTACTACATCCTGCAGCATCTAGAGATTCTAATATTTTAGTATCTAAATCTTCTATTGATTCAATAAATAATTTAGCTATCATACCTATAGATATTACTGATACTGTAAGAACCCCTGCAAAAGCGCCAGGTCCAGTTACACGAATAAACATTAATCCATAAACGAATGCTGGGAATGTTCTAAGTGCTGCTATAATAAATAATCCTATAACACTTATCCACTTAGGCATTATGTTAGTAGAAGATAAAAATGCTAACGGAACTGCTAATACTGCTCCAATTAAAGTACCTATTAAAGCTATACAAATAGTTTCTAATAATAATGCCGGAACTTCAGTTAATAGCATTTTTACATCAGGATGTATAATTCCTGATAATACATTCTTTGCAATATCAACTCCATTTGATTTAATTCCACTAAAATTAATTCCCTTTGAAGCCCATACTATTAAAAGTAATATAAATAATACAGTTAGGGATTTACTTATCCATGTATTTGGTTGTTTTTCTAATTGTTTTTTTACTGATATTTCCATACTACCCTAACCTTTCTCTTATATATTTACTTCCATTTTCTATAATTAAGACTGTTATAAATAACATAACAAGGATCATACCAACCCTATCATATTCTCTCCAACCAATTTTTTCATTTAATATAAGACCTATACCACCAGCTCCTACATATCCAAGTATCGCAGCAGCTCTTACATTTATCTCTAAGCTATAAAGACAAATTGATAAATATGAAGGCATTATTTGAGGCATTATTGCTCCAACAAAGGCTTTTACTCTTGTAGCACCAACAGCTTCCATAGCTTCGAAAGGTCCCATATCAACAGTTTCAACCTTTTCATATAACATTTTAGTTACTATACCAAAAGTAAATATTGATATTGCAACAGTTCCTGCAAAAGTTCCTAATCCAAATATATAAGTTGATATTAAAGCAATAATTAATGTTGGTAATGTTCTTGTAATACTCATTATAACTCTAACTAAATTTAAAACAACCTTAGATTTATTAATATTAACAGAGCATAACATAGCAAAAGGAATTGCTATAAAGCTTCCAATTAAAGAACCTAAAACAGATATTTTTACAGTTTCTATAAGTGGTGCAACAACTGTTTTCATATAGTTTAAATCAGGTGGAAACATATCCTTTAATATTACAAAGAACTGATTTCCTCTCTTCATTATTGTTTCAAAATTAAATCCTGTTACATTTCCTGCAACTATTAAAGCTAATATCAATCCAATTATTACAAAAGGTGTAACTGAAGTTTTAGGTTGAATTTCTTTACCATTATTTAAAACTATCTTTTCAGGCTTAAATATATTTTTTATTGTTCCTAACATAATTAAGCCCCCATTACTTCATCAGCAGCTAATTCACGGCCATATATTTGCTTTAATACTTCACTATCTACTTTTGTAGCTGGTCCATCATATACTATTTCTCCTGCCTTTATTCCAATAACTCTATCAGCATATTTTAATGCTAAATCTACATGATGAATATTAATTAATACTGACATATTTAATTCTTTATTAATCTTTTTGAAATCATCCATAACTTGCTTTGCTGTTATTGGATCAAGTGCTGCAACAGGTTCATCTGCAAGAATTATTTCTGGTTTTTGTGCTAATGTTCTAGCTAAAGCAACTCTTTGTTGTTGTCCTCCAGAAAGTTGATCCGCTCTAACATAAGCTTTATCCAATATTCCTACCTTATCTAATGCTTCTAATGCTATAACTTTATCTTCTTTAGAATATAATCCTATTATAGATTTCCATAATGGCATATCTGGTACTCTTGAAGTTAATACATTATTTATTACTGTAGTTCTAGTTACTAGATTAAAAGATTGGAATACCATTCCTACCTTACGCCTAAACTTTCTTAAATCTTTTCCTGATAAATCATTTACTTCTTGTCCATTTACAGTTAATGATCCTTCACTAATATCATGCATCCTATTAATAGTTCTTAATAATGTAGATTTACCAGCTCCTGATAAACCTATTATTGCTACAAACTCACCTTGCTTTATTTCAAGTGATACATTTTTTAGTGCATGTAATCCATTTGAATAAACCTTATTTACATTATCAAACTTAATCACAAGTTTCCCTCACATTCTAACTTTATCTTTTTTATGAATATTTTGTATATTTGACCTTTATACGCAAAAGGAGTCCATGCCTAACATGAACTCATCTTTATAATTAATAAAATAAAAAATATTTTATTTTAAAATTATTGCATAGACTTAATTAATTCTTGTGCTTTTCTTTCTGCATCATAATCAGAATTGTTTCCAATTTCATATCCCTTATGACTATATATTGAAATAATTTTTAGTCCTTCTTCTGTATTTCCTATGTTAATGAAAGCTTGTTGTATAGCTTTCTTTAATTCAGGAGTCATTGATGAATCTTTAGTAACAGATATTGTATCATTATAAACACCGTCTGTTACACCAATAACATTTGTTTCATCCCATATAGAAGCTGTTCTTCCAAAATTAGAATTCCATTGTTCAGCATAGTCTAAACGAGCATCAGCATAAGTTACCATTACATCGATTTGACCACTTGCTAATTGAGATAATGATGTTGCATAGTTATCTAAAGCAACTTTGTTCTTAAGGTCTGTTATTGATATTCCGAAGTTTTCTTTTAACCAAAGGCTTGGATAAATATATCCTGCTGGTGAAGTTGTGTTTGATGAAATTCCCCATGTAGCATTTTGAATATCTTCTAAAGTTAACTTTTCACCATTATTAATTTTTGCAGCTAACTCTTGCCCTTTTTCACTTGGACCAGCAATTATTAATGATCTGTAGTATTTAACTTTCTTATCTGTATTTTCTGTTGGAGAAGTATTCCAATCAGCAGGGTTTTCTGAATCATGATTTAATCCAAATCTAGTTGCTGTTAATGCAACATCTACACCATCATCATATAATACGTAAGTTCCTCCTGGAATAAATCCAACTTGAGCTGTTCCTGAAGATAATGCTTCACCAACTGCTTCAAAACTTGTACCAACTTCAATTTTTACTTTTTCAAAATCATATCCTAATTTTGATAATTCCGCCTTTAACATTTCTGATAATGGCTTAGTTGCTTCTTGAATTTCTGCTGGATCTCTTGATGGTACAAAGTATACAACTAATTCTTTATTAGCTGATGACTTTGAACCGCATCCAACTAACATTGACATACTTAGTACTAAAACTGAAAGTAATGCTAAAAATTTTTTCATTTGTCCTCTCCATCCTTAAATTTTTTATCCTATTTTTCACTTATGTATTATAACATAATATTCAACATTTTTATATATTTTTTTTGATTTTTTTCATATTTGTGTATACTTTTTATTTAATTGTATATATTATATTTTTCCCATACATCCGCTTGAAACTTTTTATTTTTTACCATAAATTTTAATTTTTGTACAACTATTATAAATTATAGGAAAATTAAAACTTTATAAATTATATATAAAAAAGAGCAATAGAAAATCTGAGGGCACTGAAAAAGTGTCTTTCGGAATAAAAGACCTAAAAAATTTTTTTAAGACAATTTTTTAGGTCTTTTATGTTATACTTAACTTATAAGATGAGAATATTAAAAATACTTTACCAGCTAAAAATACAATTGATAATTTAGATACTGAAATTAAATATTGTCAGGACTTAGTTAAAGCTATAGAAAAGAATGATGTTATTGCAGCTTATCCAAAGGTTAGGGAAAAATTAAATATGTTAAATGAAACATTAGAAGATGATATTCACCATATTCAAGCTTGCGCTGATGCGGATGCAAGAATTGGTCATAAGTCTGTTGACACATCTTTCTTTGGTTATAAAACACATATTGCAATGACAGAAGAAAGAATAATAACTGCTGCAACTATTACTACTGGAGAAAAAAACGATGGTAAAGAATTAGAAACATTAATCACTAAAAGTCAGAAGGCCGGAATAAAAGTTAAAACAATAATTGGTGATTCTGCTTATTCAGAAAAGGGTAATATTGAGTTTGCAAATAGAAATAATATAAAACTTGTATCAAAGTTAAATCCTTCTGTAACGCAAGGATTTAGAAAAAAAGAAGATGAGTTCCAATTCAATAAAGCTGCTGGAATGTATGTATGTAAAGAAGGACATATGGCTATTCGTAAAGCACGACAGGGCAAAAAGAATGTATCTACAAACCAAACAGATACTTATTATTTTGATATAGAAAAATGTAAAATTTATCCACAAAAGAAGGTTGTTATAAAGACGGAGATAAAAGTAAAACTTATTCAGTTACTATAAAAAGTGATATACATAAATCGCAGATAGCTTTTCAAGAAAGCGAATATTTTAAAGAAAAGTCTAAAGAGCGTTATAAAATAGAAGCAAAAAATAGTGAGTTAAAACATAGACATGGATATGATAAAGCATCATCTTCTGGTCTAATTGGCATGGAAATTCAAGGGGCATTAGCAATATTTAAAGTAAATATTAAAAGAATATTGAAGATATTAGGATAGAAATATCCTAGTTATTATATAAATAACTAAATAAAAATAGTTAATGAAACTAAAAGCTTCAGCTTCATTAACTATTTTTTACTTTGTAGATAACCGCACTTGAAAAACATTAAGTTTTTCAGTGCCCTCGAAAATCTATGGCTCTTTTTTAGTGCTTTTATATGAGCACTAAATTACGATTGTATCATTATGATATTACTTAGTAACAGCTAATAGCTTTTCAACTACTTCAATATCTGCTGGAATCCATTTTTGTGATGCTAACTGTTCTAATGAAACCCACTTTGCATCATTATGAGCATTTAAGCTTAATGTACCTCCGCATATTTCACAAATAAAGCAATGCATTATTAAATGAAAGCTAGGATAATCATACTCTACAGTAGTTAGATAGTTTAGATTAGTAATATCTAATTCTAACTCTTCTTTTATTTCTCTTATTAATGCCTCTTCCTGAGTTTCCCCTACTTCTACTTTTCCTCCTGGAAATTCCCACATATCAATAAATTCCCCATAGCTTCTTTTAGTGATAAATATTTTATCATCCTTTTTTATTATTGCTGCAACTACTTCTATTGTCTTCATTTGTTCTTACCTTTCCATATTACTCATAACTTTAAGATGAGTTTTATTGACCAAAAATATCTTCAAGTTTTATTTTTAAATCATCAAATACAACACTATTATAAACCTCATTATTTTCAAACACCTTAGGTGTTCCATAATGTCCATTAATTAATCTATATTGTGTTATTGATCCGCTTGGTTCAACAATATTATATTCTAACACTCCAAATTTTTTATATATTCTAGCTTTTATAAAATAATCATTATCAGAATACTTTTCAGATACCACTTCAAAAATAATCTTAGGAGTTGATATGAAACTTTCTCCTAAAGTTTTAGCATCCTCACACATCACAAAAACATCTGGTAAAAAATTATACTGTTCACTTTCATTTTTAAATATAACTTCTATTTGTTCTGCAAAAGGCTCACATTTACTTCCCTCTAAATATATATCTAATTTCGTTAATATTTTTCTAACAACTCTATTATGTTGTCTAGATGTTCTTGAACTAAATAAAATTTCTCCATTTAAATATTCACATACACCATCATACTTACTTTGAATTTCTTCAAATTGCTCTAATGTAATAAATACATTTCTTATTGGCTCCATTACTTGTACTCCTTCCGATAAACTCTCAAATTATAAAAACTATAATAATTATATCATATAAGCTAATTTCATATTATTAATTTTAGCCTTTTTATTTTTTTCTTATTGTAAATATAAAAAACCTAAAGATATAATCCTTATTTATTATTATGTAAAAAAACATGCGGGGTTAATCCATATTTCGTATTAACCCTGCATGTCTTTTTTTATCTTACTATATTCTTTAATTTTTCATCTAATTCTTCTTCAGATAAGTCTTTTATTTTATCAATATCATAATAGAAATTTGCATATCTAAATTTACTTGCTCTATCAATACCAAAAGCATTTGATAAATCCTCTAAGAAATCTATTTCAGTATTTTCATACTCTCCATCTACTAGAGCTAATCCTAACAATTCAAAATAAACTATGTTTTTTACTCTTTCAGATGCTTCTACTAATACTTTTTTAGCATCGTCTACTTCCATTGAATTTACTGCATTAGTTATTCAATGCTTTTGAATATCTATCAATTATTTGCTTCTCTTTTACATCAATATTTCCATCTACGCTTATAAATTCAGTAGCTAATTTTAAAAAAGCTTGCGCCTCTTTTTCGTTTAGTTCTTTTAATAACATCTCTAATCTCCTTCCTTTATCTTCAACTTATATTATACCTGTTTTTACTTTTAAAATCTTCTAAATATATTTTTTAGAAAACTTCCACTCTAATTATATTTCTACAAGCATTCTTTTCTTACATTTACTTATACTATACCATTCACAATTTCCACATATATCGTCCATAATTTCCTTAGTAATATGACTCTTTATGTACCTTATTAAAGATTCATATTCATATATTTTTTCTTCTAACTCAAAATATTTTATTACTTTATTATCAATAATATTAACAGTATCTGATTTGCATATATTATTTTCAGATAAATTAGGGCACTTACTACATATATCATCTTCTGAAAATATCAACTGTACTTGTACTTTTTCATTTTTTATTGATTTAACTATTTCAGTCATATTTTCGACAAACTCTCTACTATATCCTTTTCCGCTATATCCTTGAGTACATAACAAATGATGTGGTCTAAGCTTTATCATAACTAATAATTCCTCTTATTGATTTATGATTTCTTAACATGGAACCAATTATAGTTGCTAATACGGCTTTAATTACACCTACTAAAATAAATGGTAATACGCATACTAAAAAAGCATTATACATATTTGAGCTTGTTACTAATGAAAATTGAATAGCTCCCAGTAGGTAGTTAGGAATTGAACCTAATATCATTGCTAAAAAAATTAAAATTTTGTTGTCTGTTCTTTCACAAATTAACCCTATAATAAAACTCATAATTGGAAAAGATAAAATAAAACCTCCTGTTGCTCCTACTATTGCACCAATTCCTGCTGAAAATCCCGAAAATACCGGTAATCCAATTGCGCCCATTAATACATAAACCAATATTGATATAAATCCTTTTTTACTACCTAAAAGTATTCCTGCTAAAGAAACAGCAAATGTTTGTAATGTTAATGGTACTCCCCCTGGTAAAGGTATTGAAATTTGTGCAAGTATTGCTGTTATTGTTGCAAATATACCACAATATACAATATCTAAAGTTTTTCTTTTCATAACAATTCTCCTTAACTTTAAATTGTTAACTATTTTAAATATTTTGGTTTACAAATATTTTATAACACAAACTTTTCCAAATCAAACTTTTTTTTGTTTTATAATAAAAATATAATACTATTGCAAAATTCACAAATTAGTTTTTTAATCATTTCACCTTTAACAATATTATTTATCCATGCTTCACAAATATCATTAAGACCATAATATATTCCCGCTAATCCTCCAACTACAGCTGCTGTAGTATCTGTATCACTACCTAAATTTACTGCTTGTAATACTGTGTCTTTATAATTATCATTATTAAAAAAACACCATAAACTTGCTTCAATAGTATGAACTACATATCCTTATGAATTAATATTACATAACTTTTCATTTCCTATATTGCCTTGCAATACTCTTTCTAAAGTTTTTAAAGCTTCTAAATACTGATCATCTTTATAATAATTTAATATTACCTTTTTCATTTTTTCATAAGCTTCTTCTTTGCTATAACCATTAATAAGATTAATTGCAAACTCTACATATATTGAACAAGCTATCTTTGATATATTATGTCTATGTGTTATAGATGAAACATCATGAATTGTTTTAAACTTTTTATCTGAATCCTTCTCATATTTAAGATAAAAAGCTAATGGTAGTATTCTCATTAATGAACCATTTCCATTATCGTATTTTGATGCTCCACCTGCTTCTGTTACCTTTACTCCAGCCTCTATGTTATAAATAGCTTTTCTTGTAGTATTTCCAACATCAAAAGCTACTCCATATGGAGTCATAAATCCATATCTATACCATTTTACAAAATTATTTGCTATTTCATTTAAGTCATATCCCTTAATTAAATTATCTACTAAACATAATGTCATTGAAGTATCATCTGACCATATTCCTTTTGGTTGATTATGTGTACCATCTGATCTCATATCTATTACAGGATTTTTTTCTAACTCTTCTCTATCTTGAAATTCAACTGGCACTCCTAATGCATCACCAACTATTAATCCCCAAAGCCCCCCTTTTATAGCATCTATTATTTTTTTATTCATCTCATTACCCTCCATAATATTAATTTTTTATATTATTATAAAAATATATTAAAGGCTCTGCAGTAATGCAAAGCCTTTATTTTTCATTTATCTTTTCTTTATATTCTTTTAATTCCTCACTAGTATAAATTCTATATTAACCCATTTCAGATATTTTTTACCTCCCTTAAATATCTTCATTTAGCTCATAAAACCCTTTATAAATAATAAAAATTCTTTTTTTATGTCATTATTTTCTTCTAAAAATTCAATTAAAACTTCTATCTTAGGTTGTTTATATCTATGTCCAATTCTATTTCTTAATAATCTAGCTGAATTTAAATAATTAGCAAATTTATCAGTAAGAACATTTTTATCTTTTAATAACTTTATAGCTGAATCTATAGTGATTCCTATTTTATAAATATTATATTCTTTTAAAAGCATTGATATAAAATCTTCATATAAAATAAACATACTCAAATATTTATATTTAAGACTATTGTAAAGTTCTTTTTTTAATAGTTCATTATCAGAATATACTTGTATAAACTTTAAAGATTCCTCAATATCCTTATACTCTAATTCTAGATCATATAGTAACTTTTTTAATCTATCTTTATTCACTATCTAAAACCACCTTATCTAATCTGCTCCAAAATTCAATATTTTCTTTAAATAATTGATCATAATAATTGAATTTTTCATTATATTTATCATCTTTTATTATTATCATTTCACTATTTAAAGCTTCTATCTTAATTAGATTTTCTATATCTTCATCATTAATATCTATTAAATCTATACTTCTTTCTAAAAAATCTTCAAGTTCCAATGTCAAATTCAAATCTAAATTAGATGATATTTTATTATCTCCTATAATTGCTATATCAATATCCGACTCTTCGTTAAATTCATCTTTAGTTAAGCTTCCAAAAATAATTACATTTCTTATATTATGTTTTAAGAATATATCTTTAAACTCTTTACTTTTTACTAAAGTTAAAATCTCATCCTTAGAATTATTTCCGAATATATTTCTATTAAAACTCAAGTCAACTTCCCTCCAAATCAATATTAATATAACATCCTCTTTTTTTGTTACATTTATTATTCACTACTAATTATAACACTTACATAATAGTTTTTCATTAATTTGATAATATATTTATACAAGCATATCTTGTACCATTATATTAAAATTATTCATTAAATATACTGTATTTAACGTTCCAACATATTAAATACCTTATTAATAGAAATACATTTAGCATATCTATCATTCCACATAAATTCATTATAATATTTATAACTTTGCTCTCCACTAAAAAAGTCATTATCAACAGTTGAGTTAGCATAGCTTGGTACAATCATATTAAGTCCATGTTCAAAACCACACTTTATGGTAGCATCTATACATTTATCAGTTTGAAGTCCAACAACAATTATATCCTTTTCACCTTTTTCTCTTAAATATTCTAACAAACCAGTTCCTCTAAATGAACTATTTACATTTTTTACAAACACTTTTTCTTGTTCCATAGGCTTAAATTCTTCATAAACTTCAAATCCATCTTTTCCTTTTGTTAAATCACTTTCTAATCCATCATCATGTATTACATATAATACTTCAATGTTATTTTTTCTTGATGTATTAATTAATTCCCTAATATTTGTAACAAAATTTTCAAAATTATATAATTTACTATTTACTAATAATTTTTGTGTATCAACAACTAATAAAACCATTTATGTACTCCTCCATCACTTCATCAAATCCCCATTTATCTATGTATTATCAGAAAAATTATTAATTCACATTATAATACAATTGTTAATAAAATCCAAATGCTCAATAACATTTTATAGGTTTCTTAACAATAGTGTAAGTATTGCAAGAATAATTATAATAAAACCAGTTAAATATAATTAGATACAAAAGTTCTATATCTCTTCTTATAAATTGTCTATTAATCTAAAAGAATTACCTATATTTTTTTATTTATTATTATCTTTCTACATTACTTATAACTTTAATATTAATTTTAATTTTATTTATCATAATATCTATTATTGCCCCTACTATAATTCCAATTGTATAACATACTATATCACTCCATAAGAATCCAAAACCTAATATTAGCCCTCCTAAAGTTGTATTTCTTATAGCATCTATCCAAGCTGCATGATATAACTGACTTATTTCTATGCTATATGATAAAATTATTGCCCAGGAAATAATAAATATTGTCGATTTTTTATTAAATATAAATGCAATAATTAAAAATACCATAAGTGCCCATAATATATCTCCTGAATATAATTCTATTATTTTAGGTAAGTCATTTATTTTTCTTGATAATAATCCTAATATCATAACTATTATTGTTAATAGTAAATATAATAATCTATTTCTTCTCAAGTAACCTCTCCCCCAATACCCTTAAATTATAATACTTTTATTAGCTTTATTAATCATACTTGCTGGAATTTCTTCATGAAGCTTCCATACAAAGCTAATAGGTTTATCACCACTATGACTTCTGTATTCACATGTACCTAAATAAGTAAATGGTGATGTAAGTCCATCTCTAGTTTTATATTCTCTAACAAAAAGAGCTATCTTATTACCAGTTTTTAAATGATTGATATATCTTTGTCCTGTTGTACTTTGTATTGATGTTTTACTTTGAGTTTGCCAGTGAAATAACTTTTCATTAATTGCATAATCTTCATAGAGTGTAGATGGTGAAAAGTCTTTATCACTCTTATTTAATGTTATAAAGAATATATCAGTTTTCTTACCTTCAAAATACTTAACACCTTCTCTAAAAGCTGGCTTTTTCTCTTCATTAAAGTATCCAAAAGCAGCCATAATTACATCTGTTGTATAATCACAATGTAAATCTAAAGGACAATCAAAGCCTAAATCAACTTTCTTATCTATAAATTCAATATGTTTATAATTATAGCTTAATATATCACAAACTTCTTTCATCATAGTTTTATTGCTAGGTAAGTTACGCTATTTATAACTTTATTAAAATATATCACTTTTCAATTCTTCAATCGTATAAATTTCATTACCTATTTTTACATTATTATCATTAATAATAACTAAATTTCCATTAATCTCATATCCATCTGTTTTCATTTTAATATCAACTTTCATATCCATAGCTATCTTTTCTAATTTTCTATAAACTTTCATCTCAAAGTTGCTTTTAAACTTAAGCTCATGAATATTAGTAGCATTATTTAATAGATAAAAAGTTGTGTACCAATGAGTTCTTATTCCTATTTCCATAGGCTTTATACTATTTATATTTTTAAAGTCATCTAGTTCAAATCTTAGATATTCTTCTTCACCTTTACCTCTAGTATCAGCAAGCTCTATGCACTCTTTTCTCTTATAAAATTTAATACTTTTAACCTTTGCATATTCATATATACCTGCAACATCATTAAACTTTCCTTTTGGTTTATATAATGCTAAATATTTAATACCAACTACTGTTTGATTTTTAATTTGATTGCTTGATATATGATAAAATCTATTATTTTTATAAGCATCATAATGATCCTTGTCTGGTACAATCCCTACCATAACATCTTTATTTTCAAATCTATTATAATAATCAAATTCATCTATAAGAACTCGTGAGTTATTAGCTTCTACTTTGCTTTGTCCAACTATCTTCCTTATATGCTCTTCTATTAATTTTGTCTTTCCTGGCAACATAGGAAATGCTCCTATATTAACTTTTTCTATACTTTTATAAAATATATTTTCTTTATATTCCTCTTCTGTTTTAGAGTATGGAAACATTACATAAGCACCAAAGGTTTCATACTTAAATTGATTGTCTTTAGACATTTCAGCTACAATGGAATCTCTATATCTATGCATTACATTTATATCATCTTCCATTGGTCCAATTTCATTTTTAGTATTTACCCTATACTTAGCATCAAATATATAAACTACATTATCTTTATCATCTAAATTTTTAATACACAATACATTATCAGGCTCTGCTATAGTTGTTGGTAATTCTCTATATCTCTTTTGATACCATAATTCTACACTCTTTTCTCCATTAGAATAAGTAATCTTTGCTTTTTCTTCTTGGAGTAATGATAAAAACAATCCATTATCTTCATATGAAATTAAACTTCTGTCTTTAACCTTAAAACCTAACTCTTTTAATATATTATTTATTTTTACATAACACCAAATTTCATATAGAGTATATAATTTCTTTGGAGTTATTTCATATAATCCTTCTCCAATGGCTAACCCCTTCTTTAGTATTTCATATTTAATATATAAATCTTTATATCCTGGCGACATTTGAAATACTAAAGACATTGTCCTTTTACCCTTTAAGTCACTTATATCTTTAAAATACCTTCTTACAAAATTATTCAATTTAGTTTTCTTTTTTTTAATATAGTCAGTATATATCTTTTCGTCTTTATATCTAGAAAGTATATTATCTTCAATTATATTTAACCTTTTGATAATAGTTGTAATCATATATTTAGCAAACTGATTTTCATATATATCAACAGTTGTTCTTTTCCTTTTATCAACTATGGTATTAGGTAAATATCTTTTATCATTTAAACTAATAAATCCATTTTTGTCTTCTGTCAATGCATTAGGATGTTTTCTTAAATAATCAACAGTTCTTCTTGACGGTACTCTCGCTTTTTCTACCTTCCTTATCTGCTCAACAGTTTCTACGTTATGTTTTAAGTTTTCACATATTCTTCTTATATCTTTTTCTAAATCATCAAATACAGCTTTAAATATCTTTATAAATTCTGTATTAGTTTGATTATCTGTTTCTTTTAATTGTGCCCTTATAACTGTATTTCCTATAAGCCTAAATATTATTGCAGATACCTCTTCATCAACTTCTTTCATTATGTTTTGGTAATCAGTTTTATAATCAAGCTTCGTTGGAAAAACTTCAATTGTTATTTTTAAAATTATATTTCCATTTTTACGTACTGCAAAGGTTGAATTCCCTACTTCTGATTTAAATTGAATATTTCCGATTAAAACCTTACTATAATTTTGTATAGTATTGCTTATGTCTGATTCCATATGTATAAAATCGTAAGCTTTATCATTACTTTCTAATATAATCTGATAAGATCCATTTTCAAAGAATATAGGCTTACTATTAATCACACCTTTAATTCCTAGTGTTTTATCATCATTTAGTATTTTTATAGTTAGATTTTCTTTAATATTACCATGTATTATAGTTGTTGAGTTTATATCATTGTTATACCCTAATGCTACTGATTTTGTATCTATTTCATTTCCAACAAAGGTTAAAGTAAATTCATCACTTTTTATTTCTATTAGCTTACTATTGCCAGAACGATACAAAGCCATCTCTATACCCCTTTAACATTTGCAGTATTTTTGTAGCACTTTTTGGGTATCTACATTTTTTATCATCATTATTAACTACACTTTCTGCTTCTTTAATGTAGTTTTCTTTATTTACTAATGTATGGCTTGTACATATTTTGAATAATTCTATAAGTATTTCTTCTATATATACATCACTACCTATTATTGTTGGTAATATCTTTTGCATTATTTGATAGTCAAAAGCCATATCTTCTTCTAGTAAATTAGCTAGTTTGTTTTCTAACATATAAAATACTATTTCATCTCTTACTCTATAACCAAAGTGTTTTGAATATGGTTTTAGTATATTGTTTATTTCAACTATCTTCTTATTTATTTCTTCTACATATGGCCTGTCTATTTCTAAAGCATCTTTTATATTTAAAAATTGAGTTTTTAATAACGAATTACCTACTACTAAAGTTTCTGATTCACCAGTTAAGAAATCTAGTGATTCTAAATCTATTTCTGAAAACTCTATGGTATTTGCTCTATCTAATACTTTTCTACTAAAAGAAAATGTAGTATCATCCATATTAACTGTACCTATTATATAAAGATTTTCTGGAATACTAATATTAGTATCTTCAATCTTTTCAAAATATGATTCACTGAATAATTCATCTGTTACTATTTTGCCTTTTTCAAATTTTCTAGATTCAATAACACTTAAATACTCACCTAAGTAATATTCTACTCTAGCTAAGTTCATTTCATCTAAACATACAAAATATGGAGTATCTAAATTATCCTTTGCTTCATCAATAACCTTATATAGTTGCCCTTGAACAAACTTATCTTTAATATTTTTATAGCCTAAAAGCTCTGTGCTATCATTCCAATCAGGTTTAACTGGAATAATTTTAAATTTAGCATTTATAGCTTCAGCAAATAATCTAACTAATCTTGACTTTCCTATCCCACTGATGCCTGCTAAAATCACGAAAGGCTTTGATTTTAAACTTAAATAAAAGTTTGATAAATATTCTTTCGAATATATAAATCCTTTATTATTAATATACGACTCTATAATTTCTAATTCTTTTAAATGTATATTGTTTATACTTCTAGTAATCTTATTATTTTGTGAGTCTTGAAGTTTATAAATATCTTTAACATTATCAGCCCTATGGATCATATCTATTCCGAATATTTCTATTAATTTATCTCTATATTTCGGAAAATAATCGAGTATAGCTCTAATTACTGAGATAATTTGATTTTCTTCAGCTTTAACATTTAATTGATTTGGCTCACCTTTCAACATTGGACCGATAAAAATCATATTATATAAACTTTTATATGGCACCATTTTTTCTCTTGATAATGAATTATTAAATACTAATTCCTTTTTTACCTTTAACTTATAGTATTTAGGCTTTTGTTGATTATAGCCCCTCTCATATGGGTTTCCAATAACCCTACCAATTCCTCTTAATCCCAATTCCCAACTTGGTTTATCTCCACCTAAAACAATTAAAACTATATCTCCATCTTTCGTTTCTTCAAAATAATTTGGTATATTTTCAAACTCAACTTCATCTACCTCTTCATTTAAGAAACTATTAATAACAAAATCTTTATCATTAGTTCTAAATGTAAAATAATTAGTTTCCGTATTTCCCATTTCAAACACCCTCTCTATTTCTTCTAAATCTAAATCAATAGGTATTATATGATAAAAACCATTTTCATCTACTGATTCAATTACTCCTAATCCTAAAACTTTATTTATACCTTTAGCAACATTCTCAAATATCCCTATTGGTATTTTATTATTCATTGCATAATTAGCTGCATTTATATCACTGATTTTTCTGTTATCATTTTCGCCGTTTGGAGGCCTTAAAATAATTTCCTTAAACTGTATTTTATTATCATTTTCCCAAATAATTTGTTTTCCATAATTATCTTCACTTTCAGTAGCCTTATAAGAAAGCATGCATTCTAATTCTTTTGGTTTATATATTCCTCTTATTTGATCATGCAATCTATGAACATAATTTACGTACTTATCTGGCTGTAATCCCCTACTATCCTTGTTACCTTTTATTAATTCATTTCCTTTTAAAGTTTTACCTTTTAACTTTTGAAACTTAACCAATAACCCCAAATGATTTTTATCTTCTGGAAGTTTATACTTCACCTTAAATTCTCCTCTCAAAAATCTATATAATAATTTTTCTATATACACAATAAGACTAGTAATCTAAACTAGTCTTATTGTGCCTTTACTCTACTGCATATCTTTTAAAAGATCTTCTTTTATTTTTTAATATCATTTTTACTCATAATATCTAATAATATATTTGCAATCACTGTTATTACATTTACTGTTACTGCATTACCAGCTTGCTTATACAATCTAGCATCAGAATATTTCTTGCCTTTAAACTCAACAGGTAAAATATATCTTTCCCCACCATCAATCATACTAATTCCACTATCTAATACTGGAAATCCTTGTAACCTAAAAGTTTCAACGGGTGTAAGCTTTCTCACTCTATCATTAACTTTAATTAATGGAACATTATGTCCACCTGTTCCCATATTAGCCGTTAATGTTGGACACACTCCACTCATATTCTTTCTAACATACATACCCCTTCTAACTTGATAAAACTCATTTTCTTCATCAATTTGCTCATCCAAATTAATTCTCACATCTTTTCTATCAGTTAATTGCATTAAATTATACTCTTCTTCTGTAATAAAATACGAAGGATACTTATCTTTAGTATAATAATACTTTTCATCTACGGTTTTACTTTCTAATATACTTTTAATTTGATTCTTTCTATCTTCTTTACTATGATTAATCTTTAAATCATTTAAATTAACACTGTTACCTTTTTCGTCTATATCAAATAATTTAAATTCACTGGCATCTCTTTCTTCCCTAAAACACACTATAAATATTCTTTCTCTATTTTGAGGTATTTCAGTATAATCCATAGTATTTAAAATTGCTTCTTTAACAATATATCCACTCTTTTCAAGCTCTTTCTTTATTACGCTATATGTATTACCACTATCATGATTTTTAAGATTTTTAACATTTTCTAAAAATAAGATTCTAGGCTTAACTCCATGCTTATTGTAATGTAACTTAACTAAATCTATAATACTCCAAAATAAGTTTCCTCTATGATCATCAAATCCCTTTCTTTCGCCAGCAATACTAAATGCCTGACATGGGAATCCTCCTGTTAAAACATCAATTGGTTGTTCTAATATCTTTTTTTGTTTTAATTGATATTCTTCTCTTTCTTCTGATGAAATACATCTATCAATATTAACAATCTTTTCAATATCGCCCTCTATTAAAGAATGTCTGAAGTTTTGTCTATATGTATGAGCTGCATACTGATCAATCTCATTTGCCCAAGTTAATTCAAAAGAAGCATTTTTATTTTTTGCATTTTTAAATCCCAAACATATTCCACCTACACCTGCAAATAAACTACCTACTTTATAATTCATTAAAAACACTCCTCTCTTTAGTTTTTTATTATACTATGTTGTATTATATCATAATACAATGAAAAAAAGGACATATAATTTTATTATATACTTAAATATTATTAAACATAAATTCAGAGATTAATTTAAATTTAAGTATACCTGATGAAAAAATTTCAGTTGAATATGCATTAGTGTTAAAAGATAGATCTATTCAAGTTCAAGGAGCATTTGCAGTAATTAAGAAAAATTATGAATCTAGAAGATTTTTAATTAGAGGGAATAAGAAAATCAGAATAGAATTATTAATAATGGCATTTTCCTATAATGTTAATAAATTGCACAACCAAACCTTAAAAGGTCGAAACGGTGAGCTGTTGTACGAGCCGAAAGATGCATAACAAAAATTATACCAGAAGGTAACTAAGCTTCCTTTTGCCATGTAAAAAAACAAAATTAATAGCAATATTTACATAAAAATTAGTGTATAAAATTTTGAACAATAAAAAAGGAACTATATTCAGACTGAATTTATTAATTCAATCTGATACAGCTCATTCTTATATAAAAATATTTTATTTTTATATAATTAAATCATTTAGCTTTATTAGTCTAATAATAAAGCTAAATATTAGTATTGCTAAATATATATAATAGACATTTAGCAATCTTTGTTAAAATATTCGCTTATTGACCTTTTAAAATATTCTATATAAGACTCATTAGGAAATGCTCTTAATAATTTTAATCTTCGCCTTGATCCTGAAACTTAGCTCTACTTTCTTCTATTTTTAAATTTAAATATTCACTTATTTCTTCATAAGTACTATCAATATCTCTAATTATTGCTATATTAGATTCTAAGTTTCTCTTATAAAAATTAATATATGATTCTTTTTGACGTTGTTTTTCTGCATAATTAGGAACCAAGTATCTTTTTATATTCTCATCCATATTTGCCATCATTTCATCAGAATACAAAATCAAATGATAATTTTGAAACCAATATTCCTCACTATCTTTTTGTTTCAACATATTAATCTGTTCTTTATTAAACACTCTATATTTTAAGTAATATGATATTAATATTTGATTATTTGTTTTTATAACTAATTCTTTAAATTTCTCTAAAATATCATCAAATCCTAGTCTTTTTATTGCAAAATAAAAATATAATTGTTCATCATGAAATGTGTTTTCTAACGATTCTTGATATCTTATATTAAAGAACTTATATAATAATTCATTACTAGAAAAATCGTCTATTTCATTAAATTTATCAATAGCATAAAGCATCGATTCTGACGAAAATTTAAAAATAAAGCATAATTGATGATAATCATAATCCTCCATCTCATATTTATCTAAATCTAATTCTTGAAAATAGCTTGTTTTAAAAAAATTATTAATGAAAACCCTTTTCAACTTGTTATCAGATAACTTTGACATCCTATATATTAATTGATTAATAAAATATAATCTATTATTATCCCTTGTATCATCAAATTTTATATTACAATTAGCAATTAGCTTTTTCCAGTATCTTTCTACAATATTATAATTATTATAACTTTCATACGTCCATATTTCTTTTTTGGAATCATTTCTTTCCAAATCATATTTTTCTAATACCTCATCAAAAATAGTTATTACAGTATCTACATCATTTTTATTACAGAAGAAATAAAAGTCATCTGAAAAATATGATAATTCACATTGTAAATTCAATTCTGTAAACTTAGATAATATTTCATTTGATATATTATTTAAATTCACTTCTGCAAAATACAACGATAAATAATTGCCCATTATTAATCCATTAGTTGCACCTATATTCATATTTGATAAATACTGTTCATTATGACCTTGTAAATCAATATAATGTGTATATATCCTTCCATAATACTCTTTAATATCAACTTTTAATAATACATCATATATACATAATCTTTCAAAATCATTCTCCAATTGTCTATCAAATTCTCCTGATTCAAAATCACCAATCTCTACATTAGCTGATAAACGCTTATGTGCATAATCCATTGCTTGAATTGATTCAAAATTAGGTAAATCTTTAAAATGCTCATACGAAGCATTAAAATTTAATATATTTGGTAACTTTAAAGTACGATACTTATCATCACTCTTCTTTACTCTAAACTTAATTGGTGTAGTCCAGCTTAAGTCTTTTATATTATAGTTTGTGATATTATCTGGGAAAATTATTGTATCTACATCCAAAAAATTTTTAATCGGATTTTTAAAATTATATAAATTATTAAGTTTCATAAATTATCTCAATCCTTCCATATCATAATTTACTTAATTATAGATTTAAATTAAATAAATAACTTTCACCATTTTGTATTAATTCTTAATTTATCAAGTCCTTCTTTATCTAAAAAAGAGGATTCTATAGCATCAATATAATCATCATATTTTTCTCTATAACGCTCAGTTCCTTGCATTATATAGCAAACCTCTTTAGCCCTTGTTATACCTACATAATGTAAATTTAATGATTGTTCAATATTTTCATCAGTTACCCAATCACCTTCGTTTGGCATTATATATTTATATAAATCTAAATGAAATACAACTTTAAATTCTAATCCCTTAGATTTATGTAATGTCATTATACATATTTGTGAATCTTCAGCATGCTTATAACAAAGCATCTTATCTGAGCTCTTCAATATTTCTTTTAAAACATCTTTAACTTCTTCATTTTCATAATCTGGATATATAAGATTTGCTACCTTAAAAAATAGATGAATATTCTCATATAACTCTTCAACTTCAAGATTGAAAATTTTATTAACTAATAAATTAGCTTCATTAAAAAAGTTTTGATTAATTTCTTCATCTATATATTTTTCAACCAAATCTATAGAAAATATATTATTATCAAAATAACTCATTAGTAAATCACTAAATAAACGTGCCCAATATGAATTATATCTATCTAATTCATTCTCCGAAAATAATTTATGATCTGTTGTTAAATATTTATCTATCTGTTGTGCAGATGCATTACCTCTGCAAAGTATAGCTATTTCACTATTTTTACATACATTATATTTTTCCTTTATTTCATTTATTTTAGAGTCAATAGTTTCTGCTATTTGTTGTTCATTTCCATCTATACTAACCTTAAATACTCTTTTGTCTTCTAAATCTTCTACGTCTATTCCTAATAATTTTAAAGAATAATTTGAAATACTTTTATGACATCTATGATTTTGAGTTAATTCAAAATGTTTAAAATTTGAATCTTTCATAAGCCATGCTAAATATTTTGAATATCTATTACTAAATGCATAAATAGCCTGATTTAAATCTCCAACAGCTATTCCAACTAGACCTAACTTAACTAATTCTAAAAATATTTGATGTTGAATATCTCCACAATCTTGATATTCATCAATAAAAATATATTTATATCTAGCTTTTATATACATCTTACAATCATCAACCATATCAAAAATAAATTTTGCTGTTTCTCCTGTTATTTCTAAAAATATATTTCCATCTTTTAATGACTGTATTAATAACTTTTTAGTTTCTTCTGTAATACCATTTCTTATTTCTTCTAGCCCCTTATACTCTGGAAAATTATCTATTTTATCTCTTACTTCTAACTTCTTATTAGAGTTTGTAATATGTTTTGCAAAAGGGCATATAATTTGACTAATATAAAATTTATCTATTGTTCCAAAAAAAGAGCATTTTTTTGCTATATTCATTATTTTGCATCTAATTTGTAATTCTTCACTTGCTTTCCTAGTAAAAGATATTGCTATTACTCCTTGATAATCTAATAGTTCATTAGATATTAATTTAATTTTTTCTACTATAGTAAAAGTTTTTCCACTGCCAGGTCTAGCGGTTATTACAATATTACCAGGTTCATCTATTATCAATTGCTGTTCATCTGTTGTTACAACTTTTTTATTCATTACTGCTCACACCTTTACTAACCAATTCTTTAAGTTCTTTTAATGGTTTGCAGATATTATCATTTTCTATAATATTCATTGATATATTATTATCTATTAGATACATCAAATAATCTAACATATGCTCTGCTTTTTTAGATTGCATTAACTTTATTATTTCTTGCTTTTTAGTAGTTTCATAATAAGACGAAAGACTATCATATAACTTAGTATTTACTATGTCATTTTCTAAATCAACATCAGATAAATATATATTAAATTTCTCTAATTTTTTTCTTATAGCCTTATTTAGTGCTTGTGCTCCTTTAGTTACATTCTTAGTTTTTAGCCATTGATTCTTCTTCTTATTATTATCCCAATATTTCAAAATTAAATCATCTGATGAACTAGATATTAATTCTTTATATATTCCAACTACTCTTGAAATACCAGCATAATAGTAATATTCAATTTTTTTCACAGTCTTTTCAAATATATCATTATCAGTTCTCATAGCAAATGGTATATCTAATGCTCTACAAATCTTTATGTACGGCTTAAATCCAACACCATCAACAACAAGTATTGATATATTATATCTATCCAAATCAATACCTATTCCTTTAGCTAAAGCTGTAAAAAATAACTTTTCAGAAGGTCCTTCAACTAAAAAAACTGCATTTGAAAAAAATATTTCTGATGAAATGGCATCTATCCTATATCCAAAATCATTAAAACTTAATTGAAGTTTTTTGCTACATCCTCCTTGGGCAGCTTTTGTTATTTTATTTTTTTGATATAATCTTACAATTCTATCCGGCCTAAATTCTGATGCAATTTGTGGTGAATGTGTCGTAATTAATACTTGTTGTTCAAATGAATTTGACAAATATTTAGATAATTTTCTTTGTTGATGTGGATGTAAATGTGCCTCCGGTTCCTCTATTGCAAACATTGTTACTCTCTCTTGCGTTTGATTAAGTTTTTGTCTTGCAACCCAAGTAGCTAAATATATTTGATTATTTCTTCCATCTCCACCTATCTTAAGTGCACCATCTGACATATTATAGGATAACTCCAAATTCTCTAACAAATCATCTACATTATTATTATCTGTTGTAAACTTTATAGTTTGTCCCTCATTATTTATTGATAATTCTCCTAGTTCTTTATTTACTGAATTTAAAGAATTACTTATGTAGTTTAAGTTATCAATCCTTGTATTCATGTTTCCCAAGTCTTTTTGTAATTTATTAATAGACTCTTCATCTTCTTTTTGTTTACTTTCATCAAGCAATTCCTTAGTTTTTTTCAATAGCGCTTTCTTTTCCTTTGATATAAAATTAAATAAATTTCTATTACTATTTACATATTCTAGATTTAATCTTTTTAAATAGAATCTTCCTGTTTTTAATTCTAGTAAATCCTCTGATGGGCCTGAATATATAGAATACTCGCCATCTTTTTCATTTCTATATTGAACATAAGTAGTTCCATCTTTTATATCTCCGGAAAATGTACTTTTTAAACAATCTTCTTCTATATTAGTTATACATGCTGTTATTATAATTTGCTTTGCTTTAATATATGCATTATAATCACTATCACTCAATTCTAAGTCACTGTCACTTATACTCTTATCAAATAAAATTCTAAGTGCATATATTAAATTGGTTTTGCCAACATCATTTGATCCTATAATTAAAGTTTTACTTTCTAAATTAATAGTCTCATTATCATAATTTCTAAATCCTTCAATCCTTACCCAAGCAATTTTCACTAAAATCCCTCATTTCCTACAATATTTATATATAGTATATTTTAACATAATTCGTCATAATTTGTTATAATTATAGTTAACGTATATTATAAAAAAATTACTATGATAATAAAATTATCATAGTAATTTTAGATCAGATTATGTTATTGATTAACTATAAATTCTACTAACTTCCTCTAAAGTGATTATTCCATTTTGCTTAGGATTCTCTATAACTAACTGCATTTTTTAAATTACTTTTGTTATAAGTGTTAATTCAATCTTTCCTTTTTTAGATTGATAAAAATCATTTCCATAACATTCAATCATCTTTTTTAAATGACTATTAATACTTGATAAATATATAGAATAATCTGACAAATTATAAACTGTATTTTTTTGTTTGAGCAAGAGAGTGGCTTTGCCCCTCTCAATGACCCCCGGCAGACTGTGCATAAATTATAATTTTAATTAACCAATACTTTATTTA
>ERZ773252.558-NODE-558-length-42739-cov-8.720106_pt1 | contig 42739 bp, 33 predicted proteins | sample MGYA00580517_ERZ773252 | MGnify/ENA primary metagenome ERZ773252 (study PRJEB29015, sample SAMEA2737766) | human gut metagenome | biome: human gut; feature: human-associated habitat; material: faeces | place: China | collected 2012 ...
AACCCTCAAGTTGTACCCTCACGAAACCAGCCCCTCAACAACTTTGAATACCCAAAATATATTTTTTCCAATTCTGACGTGTTTTTTTGATATATACATAGATATAATAATCACATGTTAAGCTTAACAAATAAAAAAGGAGGTAGCAGAATGAAGATTTTAAATGAGGTCATCAAAGAAAAACCTGATTCAAAACATATAGATTTGTGTTGCAATGGTGTACAGTTTTAATAAAAAAGAAGGGATTCTAATATATTGGAATCCCTTAAAAATTTTGGGAGCAATAAAAAAATGAAAGAATCTCTTTTTAATTATAGATTTGAATATGAAAATCAAAAATACATTTTTAATACTAATAACAACGGTTTAATACAAATAAACAATGACATATTTACGGAAGAAGAAAGAGAATATTTAAGAGTAAACCGATTTTGGGTTGATGATAATGAAGATGAGATTGCATTGCTTGAAAGAGAAATAAATCATAATATTCAAAAGAGACAGAAAGAGTTAGAACTTACAATTGCACTAACTAATTATTGTAATTTCTCATGTGTATATTGTTATCAGAATAAAAATGAAAAATTGATGACTACAGAAGTTGCAAACATGATTATAGAAAAGATTGACAGAATTTTAAATGATAACATATTTGAGGGGATTAATATTCATTATTTTGGTGGAGAACCGTTGTTAAATATACCTGTTTTAATTTATTTGGATGAAAATATTAAAAAGATTACAGATAAAATTGGAATTGTGTATAAGGCATTTTTAACTACTAATGGTTCAATGTTAAGTAAAGAATTATTACAAAAAGTAAAGTTTTCGTCAATACAGCTTACGTTTGACGGACTTGAAAAAACACATGATAGACTTAGAGTGTCCGACCATTTCCATTTTAAAGAGGAGATTGAACTTATTGAGAATATAATGAATTTCTCACAAGCAAAAGTTTTGCTTCGGACTAATATTTGCAAAGAAAATAAAGATGAAATCATAGCATTACATAAATATATATTTGAGAAGTTTGGTAATGAAAGAATTGAAATTAATCCAAATCGTACAATTAAATATCATCAAGATGATTCATTTGAAATGCTTTCTGTACAAGAGTATGCAGAAGTGGCATATCAAATAAAATTATTATGGTCTGAACAAAAAGGAAAATTCGAACTGCCAGTTCCTAGAAGTACACCATGCAAATTTCCATATGGAAATGCATATGCAATTAGTCCAGAAGGTTACTGTACTTTTTGCAGTGGCTCTATGGATCAAGAGAAAAAATATTTTTTTGATGTCGATATTGAAAATAAAAAAATGTTTTCTGTTCGCAAAGAATGCAAAAAATGCAATATATTACCATTATGTTTGGGTGGGTGCATAATACAATACAATTTGAGAGCTGGGGCATGTACATATGAAAAATATGAATTAAAGAATATTTTGATTTCTTATATTAAACATATTTCTTAAATAAATCCAGAAAGCTTAAGGAGCCTGTGAAAAATGAAAACAAAAGAATTAGAAAAATATCCGCTGCAAATTCTGATGATGACACTGACATCTTTTTTGACATTGTTAATTCCAAAATTGCTGAGTTACCTTATAGATGATATTCTAATGGCGAATAATAAAGAAAAGATACTGCCATGGTTTATGATTACGTTCGGAGTTACAAGTCTGCTGATGATAATGAAGTTTTACTTTATTACATACAACCCGATTAAGATTGGAATAAAAAATACATTTAGATTGCAGATAAAGGCGGCAAAAGACATATTAAATATGAATCAGTCTGTATATGCAGATGAGGACAAAGGATATTATTATAATGTGTGTTCAAACAGTTGTGCTGCTTATGGAGATTTATATGAAGAAATACATCTGAATTTAATTAGTTGTTTTATTTACGTGTGTGGAATCCTTGCAGTAGTTTTTATGACCAATATTTATCTGGGCATTTTTTTTATCGTATATGGAATCGTTTTAATAATTGTTTCCCTTAATATTTCGAAACCGCTATTTGATATGCAAAAAAATGTTATGGTAAAGCAGGATAGATATTTAAATGGTATTCGAAATATTATCGAAAATAAAATTGGAATCAATGCGTTACATAGAGAAAAATTCTTTGCAGATGAATATAAACAAAATATTGTTCCGTATGAAAAACATGTTTTAAGGTATCGTTTTTTAGAATGTTTATGCCGACAGGCTCCCAATATATTGGATCAGGTGTGTTTAGTGGTGTTTTTGTTTATAGGAGGAAATTTAGTTTTGAATCAACAGATTTCGATTGGAGAATTTCTGATGATGTATCAATATATGGCGTATTTCTCTGATCCAATTACTACAGCATGTGCTATTTTGATGAGATACAGGGCAAATATGGTACATGTGGCACGTATTGATAAATTATCAGATGATGCAAAGATTCCGAAAGAAACAAAAAAATATATGACAAATACAGAAAATCTTTTTTTCACAGAAAAGTATGATTTCTATAAAGGAAAGGAAAAAACAGATTTTCTGTTTCATATTGATAAACTCAAAATAAAAAAGGGTGGGTTATATGTAATAAAGGGAGAAAATGGAAGCGGAAAAAGTATGTTTTTGAATTTACTGTTTGGAAACGTTAAATTATCTTTTTCACGAGGTGGGTTCATACTTACCGATGAAATGGATGAGGCAGCATTTTTAACCTATCCAATCTTTACAGTTGATGGAGATTTTATGAAAAACATGTATGAGATTCCTATTGATAAAGAACTTATGCATTTATTACAGGTAGATTTTTCGGATAAGGAAATTTTAAGCAATCCTGTGAATTTAAGTTACGGACAGCAGCAAAAACTTGCGCTGTTACGAGTTTTTGGCTTGAATAGCCCGATTCTTTTTTTAGATGAACCTTTGTCAAATCTGGATAAGAAAACACAGGAGAATGTGGTGGCATACATTCGGAAATTGAAAGGAGAAAAAACAATATTGGTTGTCATGCATAGTGATGAATTGGATGAGGCGGCAGACAGTGTAATATATATTGAAAATAAAAAATTAATACAAAAGTAGTAGGATATGAGTATACAAAAAGGCATATATTAATAGTGATATATGTCTTTTTTGGTGTCCGTATGAAACGTATCATAGGCTTTGCGTTATTCTTTTTTGGGCTTGGAATGCTTGCGATGTTTCTGATCCCGGGCGATTTCTGTGGGATTTTAATTATGATCGGCTGTATCCTGCTTGGATATTATCTTTTTTGTGGTTGCTAGTACACCGAATAATAAATTCATCCGGCGTCAATGTATCAGAAACTTATTATTCGGTGTACTAGTGTGCGGTATCGTTGGATTTCCGTACATGAACAGAGCAGTGTACAGTGACGGTTATGGGATGAAATAATTTGAAATTCGTATCCTTGCGGAGCATTTTTAAAAATCGGAAAGTTACGTTGCAGGTTTCCGATTAAAAAAAGAGAACTGCAATGCAGTTCTCTACGTTTCAAGACTAAGCTCTCTCAACTTTTCCGGATCTCAAACAGGAAGCACATACATATAATTTTCTAGGTGTTCCGTTAACTTTGCAGCTAACACGTTTGATGTTTGATTTCCAAACTCTATTTGATCTTCTATGTGAATGGCTTACTTTAATTCCGTAATGATTGCCTTTTCCACAAACTGCACAATTTGCCATTTGCTTTGCACCTCCTCGCATCTTTCTAAGCCTATATGTATAAACAGGCTCACAACATGATTTATTCTATCAGAAAAAAAAAGATATTGCAAGTGAAAATTAAAAAAAATATAAAAAATGTAATTTATGACTATGAATTTTGGAAAAAAGCGGTTATAATAGACACTAAACTAGCGTTATTATGTGTGAGAGAGAAAACTGGTCAGTCAGTGGCTTTCTTACAAATATAAAGAAAGGCATGGTTAATGAGTATGAATGGACAGATGGAGACCAAATTAGGTAAGGTTACGATAGACCCTGAAGTAATTGCATTATATGCAGGTTCTGTTGCGGTAGAGTGTTTCGGAATCGTAGGCATGGCTGCTGTCAATATGAAAGACGGACTGGTAAAATTATTGAAGAAAGATTACCTGACACATGGTATTAACGTGTCTGTGAATGAAGATAATAAAATTACAATCGATTTTCATGTGATCGTTTCTTATGGTGTGAGCATCAGTACAGTGACCGATAATCTGATCGAGACAGTCAGATACAAAGTGGAGGAGTTCACTGGAATGGAAATTGAGAAGATTAACATTTACGTTGAAGGCGTACGTGTCATTGATTAAGGAGGATTTTAAAAGTGGAAGTCACTACAATAAATGCTGAACTTTTTGCCAGAATGTTTCTGGCAGGAGCTAACAACTTAGAGGCTAAGAAGGAATGGATCAATGAGCTGAATGTATTCCCTGTTCCGGATGGAGATACCGGAACGAATATGTCAATGACAATTATGTCAGCAGCAAAGGAAGTTGCAGCGATTGAGAATCCAACCATGGCTTCATTGGCAAAAGCAATTTCTTCCGGATCATTACGTGGGGCAAGAGGTAACTCTGGTGTTATTTTATCCCAGTTATTCCGTGGTTTTACAAAGGTGATCGCAGAATATGATGAACTGACCGTACAGATTCTTTCAGATGCATTTCAGAAGGGAACCGAGACTGCATATAAGGCAGTTATGAAACCGAAAGAGGGAACAATACTTACGGTTGCCAAAGGAATGTCTGATAAAGCTGCCGAGTTAGGAGAGGAGACAGACGACCTCGCATATTTCTGTGAGGAGATCATCAAAGAGGGTGACCATGTTCTGAGCAAGACACCGGATATGCTTCCGGTTTTAAAACAGGCAGGCGTTGTGGATTCCGGCGGACAGGGCTTAATGCAGGTATTAAAAGGTGCATTTGATGCTCTTATGGGCAAAGAAGTGGATTACAAGGTTGAGACAGTTTCTACAGGAAGCAGCAGTCAGGGCACAGCTTCTAATCCTTATATTGACGCACAGGCAGAGCAGGAGATCACCTTTACTTACTGCACACAGTTTTTGATCATGTTAGAGCATCCGTTCACGGAGAATCAGGAGACAGAGTTTAAGAGCTATTTAGAGTCCATCGGTGATTCTATCGTTGTAGTTGCAGATGATGAGATCGTGAAAGTACATGTACATACCAATGATCCGGGTATGGCAATGCAGAGAGGTCTTACTTACGGAAGCCTTACAACTATTATTATTGAGAACATGCGTTTAGAGCGTGATGAGAAGATTTCTGCAATGAAAGAAAAAGAGATGCAGAACACTGCAAATGCAGAGAACGAGATCAGGGCAGCAGAGGAAAATGAGCAGGAAGTTCCAGCAGAGGAAAAAGAAATGGGATTCATTTCTGTAAGCATCGGAGAGGGTATCAATGAGATTTTCCGTGGACTGGGCGTGGACTATATCATCGAAGGCGGACAGACCATGAACCCAAGTACGGAAGATATGCTCAATGCAATCGAGAAAGTGAATGCGAAGAATATTTTCATTCTTCCGAATAATAAAAATATTATTATGGCAGCAAATCAGGCAGCTTCCCTGACAGAGGATAAGAACATTATTGTAATTCCTACCAAGACGATTCCACAGGGTATTACAGCACTTGTCAATTATATTCCGGACAGCACACCGGAAGACAATGCGGAGCGCATGGGTGAGGAAATCCAGCTGGTCAAGACCGGTCAGGTGACTTACGCAGTCCGTGATACTGTGATCGATGACAAAGAGATCAAACAGGATGACTACATGGGAATCGGTGACAAGGGAATCCTTTCCGTTGGCACAGACATGGAGAAAACGGTTCTTGAGATGATCGGTGAAATGATCGATGAGGATTCTGCAATTTTAAGTATTTACTATGGCGAGGAAATGAACGAGGATTCTGCCAACGAGATCGCAGAAAAAGTGGAAGAGGAATATCCAGATGTAGAAGTGGAAGTACATTACGGTGGACAGCCAATTTACTATTATGTGATTTCCGTAGAATAAAAGTATGAGATTAAATTCATCCATAAAAGAAGTGAAAGGGATCGGCGATAAAACAGCCGGTCTTTTTCTTAAAATAAATATTGAGACAATCCGGGATCTGATTTCCTATTTCCCAAGAACTTATGTGCAGTTCCCGGAGATCAAACGTCCTGACGAAGTGGTGGAGGGGGAGACTGCGGCAGTCATAGGGCAGATCCGGCAGACTCCGATTGTGAAGAGAGTGCGCAGCATGCAGATCACGGTGACTTCGATTGTCGGCATGGGAAAACGCCTGGAACTGGTGTGGTTTCGGCTTCCATACATCAAAAACAGCCTTCATCCGGGCGAAAATTATGTGTTTTACGGCAAGGTACAACACAAAAACGGAAGGTTTGTCATGGAGCAGCCGGCAATTTATACGCCGGAAAAATATGAGGCGATGGAACATTTGCTGCTTCCGGTTTACACCCTGCCGAAAGGATTATCAAATCAGCTTATGCTGAAAGCAGAGCGGTCTGTTTTGGAGGAAGAACATTTATTCCGGGATTATCTGCCGACAGAACTGCGGGAAAAGCATCAGCTCTGTGAGTATAATTATGCGATCAAACAGATTCATTTCCCGGACGATATGGAGACGTTGATCGAGGCAAGAAAACGGCTTGTGTTTGACGAACTCTTTTTATTTATCTTAAACCTGCAATATCAGAAAGAGAAAAAGGAAAAAGAGAAAAATCAGTTTTCTTTCCAGTCGGATGATTTTGTGGAACAGTTGATCGAAAAACTGCCGTATAAGCTCACAAATGCCCAATTGCGGGCATTGTCAGAGGTACGGACGGACATGCGGAGTGACTACGTCATGCAGCGTCTGATTCAGGGAGATGTCGGTTCCGGAAAGACGATCATTGCGTTTTTGGCGATGGCAGACACTGCACACAATGGCTGTCAGTCTGCGATTATGGCACCGACAGAGGTGCTTGCAAGACAGCATTACGAATCATTTCAGAGCATGTGTGAGATATTTGGACTGGATTTTCCAGTGATTCTTATCACGGGTTCCATGACTGCAAAACAGAAAAAGCTGGCATATCAGGAGATTTTAGATCATCCGGATGCGCTGATCATCGGAACACATGCGCTGATACAGGAAAAGGTGATTTATCAGAACCTTGCGCTTGTGATCACAGACGAGCAGCACCGGTTTGGCGTAAAACAGCGGGAAACATTTTCAGAAAAAGGAACAAAGCCGCATATTCTTGTCATGAGTGCGACTCCGATTCCACGGACGCTTGCCATTATTTTATACGGTGATCTGGACATTTCCGTGGTAGATGAGGTGCCGGCAAAACGTCTGCCCATCAAAAACTGTGTGGTGGACACCAGATACCGTCCGAAAGCGTATCAGTTTATCGAAAAAGAGGTGGCTGCCGGTCATCAGGCGTATGTGATCTGTCCGTTGGTGGAAGAAAGCGAGAACATGGAGGCAGAGAATGTCACAGACTATGCGAAGCGTCTGAAAGAGGAACTGACGGATACGATTGAAATCGGGCTTTTACATGGGCAGATGAAACCTGCACAGAAAAATGATGTCATGGAACGGTTTGCAGCAAATGAGATACAGGTGCTTGTGTCGACTACGGTTGTAGAAGTTGGGGTGAATGTCCCAAATGCAACGGTTATGATGATCGAAAATGCGGAACATTTTGGCCTTGCACAGCTTCACCAGCTTCGCGGTCGTGTCGGACGAGGGGATGCGCAGTCATACTGCATTATGGTCAATTGCAGCAACTCCAAGGAGTCACAGAAACGTCTGGATATTTTGAATCACTCCAACGATGGCTTTAAGATTGCAAGTGAGGATCTGAAACTGCGCGGACCCGGGGATTTCTTTGGTATCCGGCAGTCCGGTGAAATGCAGTTTGCGCTTGCGGATATCTATCAGGATGCCTATATTATGCAGCGCGCAAGCGAGGAAGTTGCGGATATTTTAGGAAAAGACCCGGAACTTTCCAGCGAGGATCATAAAAACCTGAAAGACTATCTGGAACTGTTTTTGTCAGACCAGAGAAATAAATTAAATTTATAACAAATGAAGCAGTAAAAACTTCATAAAACACGTAGAAAGAACCCTGGATCATATCAATCCAAGGTTCTTTTCTTGTTCAGGGAAATTTATTTTCGGAAACTTTATTTCCCTGACATCTGCTGTTCCTGTGCTTCAATCATTTTCTTAACCATATAGCCGCCGACAGAACCATTCTGTCTGGAAGTTAAGTCTCCGTTGTAACCATCTTTTAATGGTACACCGATCTCGCCTGCCACCTCATATTTGAAACGGTCTAAGGCACTCTTTGCTTCTGGAACGGCTGCTCTGTTAGATGAACGATTTGACATAGTAAGTCCTCCTTTGTTTTTTAGGTCTTTTTTCTGCTCTGGTTTATTTTAAGAACATTCAAAAATTTCTTTTTGTTTGTTCAGTGATAGTATGTGATTTTTTATATGGAATACACATGCAGTTTTTTGCAATAGTGCCAATTATTTCTTTAAAATATGTAAGCGCTTACAAAAATATATTTACAAACAGGAGAACATTGATTATGATGGATATAGAAGGTAGACAATTGCGAAACTCATGAAAAACTAAATTGAACAATTGAAAGAAGAGTAGATGAGTTTCGCAAACGCCTAGATATAGAAGGTTAAAAAAGGAGAAGAACTATGGATCAAATCGAAAAGTATATTGAGGAACTAATGGAAAAAAGTACACCGGATCGTCCCATCTGGAACATCGAAAAAATCATGCAGGGGTTAAAATCCACATGGAATTACATTGATGGATGTATGATCAAAGCGATTCTGGAAATGTATGCGATCACGAAAGAGGATAAGTATCTGAAATTTGCAGATGATTTTATTGACTGCAAAGTGAATGCAGATGGGACAATTGAGGGGTATGATGTCAATGAATTAAATATTGATAATGTGAATGCGGGAAAAACACTGTTTGAGCTTTTTGACCTGACAGGAAAAGAAAAATACAGAAAAGCAATTGATCTTGTTTACAGTCAGGTTGCACAGATGCCGCGCACGAAAGAGGGGAACTTCTGGCACAAAAATATCTATCCGGATCAGGTCTGGCTGGACGGGCTGTATATGTGTCAGCCGTTTTATATGGAATATGAGACCCGTTTTCATGATAAAAAAAATTATGACGATATTTTCCAGCAATTTTTTAATGTTGAAAAAAATATGAGGGATCCAAAGACCGGATTATACTATCATGCGTATGATTCATCCAGAGCAATGTTCTGGTGCGATAAAGTCACCGGGTTGAGCCAGAACTTCTGGCTGCGCGCACTGGGCTGGTTTTCCATGGCACTGCTTGATACACTAGACAAAGCAGACGCATCGGCTGCAGGAGAATCTTACGAAAAATTAAAACAAATATTTGTCGAACTCATGGATGCTATGTTAAAATATCAGGATGAGAGCGGTATGTGGTATCAGGTCGTGAATTTCGGCGGTATGGACAAAAACTACCTCGAAACAAGTGGAAGCTCTATTATGGCATATGCACTTTTAAAAGGTGTCCGTCTTGGATTTTTGCCAGAAAGCTATCGTGCATATGGAGAGAAGGCTTTTCATGGAATCTGTGACCAATATCTTTCCACGGATGAAAACGGAAACCTTCATTTGGATGGAATCTGTCTCGTGGCAGGCTTAGGCGGTGCAAACAGACGGCCGGGTACTTATGATTATTATATGTCGGAGCCGGTTGTCAAGGACGATGCCAAAGGTGTCGGACCATTTTTGCTTGCCTATACAGAGATGCTCCGCCTGAAAAAATAGCACGCCATTTTGAACAATGTCACTGCAAAACTGCTCATTCGATAAATCAATATGAAGGAAGTAAAGTAGAATGAAACGTTATTTTGATTTTGACATGAATGATTATAAAGACAAAAAATGTAATTTTCATTCGCACACGGTGCGCTGCCAGCATGCAGTGGGAGAAGAGCGGGAATATGTCGAGGAGGCAATTAAGGAAGGATTTGAGGTGATCGGCTTTTCCGACCATTCCCCTTATTTATTCAAAAATGGATATGTGTCAAGGATTCGTATGACAATGTCACAGTTGGAAGATTATGTAAAAACCATTGAGGCATTGAAAAAAGAATATCGGGAGGATATCACGATTTTCCTCGCACTGGAAATGGAATATTTTCCGGGGATTTTTGAGCCGACAATTGAAGAAATTAGACAGTATCCAATGGATTATCTGCTTTTGGCACAGCATTTTTTCTATGAAAATGAAAGTTTTATCAGTGTAAGGAAAAACTGGACGGATGAAATGCATCTGAAAAGCTATGTAGATCTGCTGACAAATGCACTGGATACCGGATATTTTAATATGGTGGCACACCCGGATATCGTAAACTTCACCGGAGATGAAGCATTGTATACAAAGTACATGAAAAAGCTTGCAGACAGATTAAAAGATGAGCAGATTCCAATTGAAATTAATGTGAATGGTTTCCGGGAGTTGTGCAATTATCCAGATCGCAGGTTTGTGAAACTTGGTGTGGAAAATGGAAATGAATTTATTATAGGTGTAGACGCACACAATCCGGATGAGTATCATGATCTCGCTTCTTACAAGGGATGTATCAAAATGGCAGAAGATTTCGGAGGAAAGGTATTCTGGAAATAAAAAAATCGTAGGGGTTGTACCCCTGCGATTTTTTAATCCGAAACCAGCGTCAGCCCTGAAATATCCGGATGGATAGTCAGGGAGTAGTTTGTGTAGTACACAACAAATCCCGGTGCAGCCCCGTTTGGTTTCTTGACATTTTTTTTCTGCAGATAATCAATCTCCACTTTCTCATCTTCGCGTCCTTTGGAGTAATATCCGGCAAGCATTCCGGCTTCCTCGAAAACGCGATCCGGCAATTCTTCATTGTTGGATTTTACGATGACGTGGGAACCAGGCATTCCTTTTGCATGGAACCACCAGTCGTTTCCGGTTGCAAACTTGAAAGTGAGTTCATCGTTCTGGTAATTATTTTTCCCAACATAAATATCATAGCCATCGGAGGAGCGGTAGTGGAACGGCTTGCTCTTGATTCTGGCTTTTTTATCGGTCTTTTTGCGCTTAATATAGCCAAACTCAATCAGCTCCTCTTTGATCTGTACGAGATCGTCTTCCGTCAGGGCAATGTCTAAAGCCGTGGAGATACTTTCGAGATGTTCAATCTCTGTTTTTGTCTCCTCCGTCAGCTTGGTGAGTGCCTCATAAGTACGTTTTAATTTGTTATATCTGTCAAAATATTTCTGTGCGTTTCCCTTGGCATCTAGCTGTGAGTCGAGCGGAATGGTGATCATCTCGTTGGTGTAATAGTTCAGTGCCTCTAACTTTTTCGCACCTTCCTCTAAACCGTAGCCGTAAGTGTGGATCAGTTCGCCGTATACTTTGTATTTATCACGTTTTTCTGTGTCTTTCAGCTGTTTTTCCTGCAATTGGTATTTCTTGCGGTTACGGTCTAAAGCAGTGGAAACGATTTTTCTCAGATCAACGGATTTCTGCCGGATTCTGGTATACACATTTCTGGAAGCATAATATTCCTCCAGAACCTGCGAGATGGAATCAAAATTTTTCGCTTCATAGTCCGAAAATTGTGTGAGTTCAATGCAGGAAAAATCAATCGGTTCTTTTCCCCTGAAAATGATGTTCGGTCTGTAGGTATGATTTTTTACATCATCTGCAATCCATGTGAGATTGTTAAATAAATGCTTTTTGCCATCATCATCCAGCGAGTCGACCGGCATATCTCCGTCAATGGAACTGCGGTGGCAGATTTCGGAGGCAAGCAGGGGACTTAAGCCTGTAAAAGAAGAGTAGAGAGCCTTTGCAATGGAGACCGGTTTCTTCATAACCATATCCATAAAGGCTTCTTCCGTAACTTCGAGCGGGTTTAAACGGTCATCCTGTGTGGCAGGAATGCAGTAGTCGCGCCCCGGAAGCACTTCACGCAGGGAACTCATCATCGATGAGATATGTTTGATGCTGTCAATAATTTTTCCATCACTGTTACAGAAAATGATATTGCTGTGTTTTCCCATCAGCTCTACGATCAGCGTTTTCTGGCAGAGATCGCCCATTTCATCCAGATGTTCAATATCGAAGTGAATGATACGTTCCATATGCGGCTGGTAAATCTTTATGATCCTTCCATTTGCAATATGCTTGCGCAGCACCATACAGAAGTTTGGTGCGGTCATAGGGCTTGGTTTATTCTGGTCCGTCAGATATAGAAAAGGCAGAGATGCGCTTGCGGACATGGCAAGGCGGAACTGTCCGTTATTTCCTTTACAGGTGAAGAGCAGTTCGTCGTTTTCCGGCTGCGCGATCTTGCTGATCTTTGCATTTAAAATTGTCTGGTTTAATTCATATACGATATTGGAAATCACAAATCCATCAAGAGCCATTTTGAGTACCTCTTATTCTGAAAAATCTGCCCGGAATTACCGGGCGTATGGTTCATTATAACGGATTCTACGAAATCTGCATAGATGCAATATATAATTTCAAAAGCCGGATCGCATAATCACGCTGTTGCTTTGAACAGCCTGAGAGAATATGGATCACTGCAAGTTCATCATTTTCCTGCCGTCTTGCCTCTTCGTCTGTCTGTTCCCCGAACATCATATAATCAAGGCTCATGTCGAGACACTCAGAAATCGCAAGCATTGTTTCTGTGGACATTCCACAGGTGCCACGCTCGATGTCTGAACAGTATTTCGGTGCACGGTCTATTCTCTCTGCAACCTCGTCCTGTGAAAATCCTAACTGGACTCTTTTTTTTCGAATGCGGTCGCCAACGGCTAAACGGTCATACGCTTCTCTTTTTCGGTTCATAAAAACTCCCCTTTCTCATTTGTTTCTTATTGTGTGTGATTCTCTGTATCATATTCTTGCGAAAAAAACGTAGAAATAAAACACAATGGAAACGTAATTTAATAGTGAGTTTAAAAGGTATGCGCGAGATACGTTTTAAATGTGATATTGAACAAAAAAACAAGTAAGATATGTCAGAAAACTGTAAGTTTCTTCTGTTGACATAATCAACGGACATGTGTATGATAGAAAATGTTTAAAACACGAAAATAAAGTATGTTTATAACGCATAAGGGTAAAATTATGAAAAACAAAAGAAATCAGAAAAATATCATATGGAAGATACTGCTTATCATTTTCAGTATCGTTCTTATCATATGTCTCATAATCATTGGAATCCAAAAATATCAGCAGAAAAAGCAGCAGGAGTATTACGAAGCCTTATTGGAAAATGAGAGCACCCAGACTCAGGCGACTGAGGAGATGCCGGAGCCGGAAACGGAAGAAGCACCGGACATTTTAAAAAGCCTTGGAATTGAAATACCGGAAAAAGACATTGATTTTGCAGCTTTGCAGGAAGAGAACAGCGATGTGTATGCCTGGATCTATGTGCCGGGAACCAATGTCGATTACCCGGTATTACAGCACTCGGAGGATGATACCTATTATCTGGAACACAATATGGACGGATCAAAAGGGCTTCCGGGCTGTATTTACTCGGAGAGCGTGAACACGAAAGATTTTACCGATCCGAATACGGTTTTATACGGTCACAACATGAAAAACGGAAGCATGTTTGCATCTTTGCATAATTTTGAGGATCAGCAGGTGTTTGAGGAAAACCCTTACTTCTATATTTATACGGAAGATAAAACCTATGTGTATGAAATTTTTGTTGCTTACAAATACAATGCGATCCATCTGATCTATAACTTCGACCTTACTAATCCGGAGATTTTTCAGAATTATCTGGATCAGATTTTTGAGATCCGCGATATGAGCGCAAATATCAGGCAGGATGTTACAGTCAATGCAGACAACCACATTGTCACATTGTCGACCTGTGTTTCCGGTGAGAAAAACATGCGTTATCTTGTACAGGGAGTTTTACTGAATGAATAAACAAAAAAGTACAGAAGAGACAAAAAAACAACAGAAAACATGGATAAAAATCATAAAGATCGTGGGAATTGTACTGATATGCCTGATCCTTTTTGCACTTATCGCATTTGGAGTGTTAAGGGCACTTGGAAAAAGTGGAATCAGAAAAACGACGGTCGGCGAAGCACCAGTACTGGAATCGACAGAATCTACCGAAGAGGGCTGGCAGGACGGATGGATCCGCTATAATGGTCAGATCTATGCCTACAACGAAGATATCATGACATTTCTCGTCATGGGTATTGACAATGACGATGTTGTAAAAAAGGCAAAAGACGGTCTGAGCGGCGGACAGGCTGACGCAATGTTTCTGGCAGTCATGAATCCGCATGATAAATCCGTTTCCATTATTGCGGTCAACCGCAATGCGATGGCGCTTGTGGATGTCTATGATGAGGATGGAGTTTACATGGGACAGTATACCAAGCAGATCACTTTACAACACGGTTACGGCGACGGCATGGAGTTAAGCTGTGAGCGGAGTGTGGCGGCAGTGTCGAGACTTTTTTACAATCTTCCGATCAGCGGTTACGCGGCGATCAACATGGGAGCGATCCCGGCTTTAAACGATGCAGTTGGCGGCGTACAGGTGACGGTTTTAGATGATGTCATATACCCGGAATACGATATGGATCTCCATCAGGGGGATGAAGTGACGCTGACCGGACATCAGGCTTACTGGTATGTGCGCGGAAGAAATGAAAATGTGTTTAACAGTTCTTCCCTACGTTTAGAGCGCCAGAAACAATTTTTAACGACTTTTATCGCACAGGCAAAAAACAAGGCGGTCACAAATCCGTCGATTGCGGTGGATTTATACAATACCATATCCAAATACATGGTGACAGATATTGACATTACGAAATTTACATACCTCGCTTCTGAGGCTTTGGGATACAACTTTGATATCAATCATTTATACACCATGCAGGGTGAGACACTGATGGGAGATAAATATGAGGAATTTTATGTCGATGACGATGCGCTGTACCAGCTCATCATTGACGTGTTCTACGAACCGATAGAATCAGAGGATATTAAGTAAGGATTTTCCTTATTTAATATAGAAACCACATGGAATACGTGAGGAAAGGAGGAAAACAAGTTATGAAGAAAAAAATCGCAGTCGTACTTACAGCATTAATGGTTATGGCTATGGGAACAACAGCTTTCGCTGCAACAAGCCCAACAACCAAAACATCTGAGACAACTACAACAGAGGCTACTGCTTATGCTAACGTTACAGTAGCAGCAGACGGCATCGTAATCGATGGCGTAGCTTCCACAGCAGCTCCAACTGTAAAAGCTGTTACAACAGCTCAGGTTGAAGCAGCTCAGACACAGGCAGTTGCAAGCGTAGCTCCTACAGCTAAAGTGTTACAGATGATCGATGTAACTCTTCCTGTTTCTTTCGAGAAAGCACAGTTGACATTCTCTGTTAACGGTGTGACAGCAGGACAGAAAATCGCTGTTTTACATCAGAAACATGACGGAAGCTGGGAAGTAATCAACCCGGATTCAGTTGGAAACGGAACTGTAACAGCTACATTTACATCTCTTTCTCCAATCGCATTTGTTGCATACAATGCATCAGCTCAGACAGGAGAAACAACACCAGTTTTACCAATTATTGTGCTTATCTGTGTAGCAGGTATCGCAGTATGCGGAGCAAAAGTTAAATTTAACAACTAATTTTATGAATCTTAAGATTTATAAAAAGAAAAGAATGAACATGTGGTAGTTCCTGTAAAAGCAGGAATAACAGGCGGTCTGTGTCATGCAGACCGCCGGAAAAAGAACTGACAGGATGAAGTAAAATGAAGCATGCATTAATAATCACAACCATTAGCGGATTCGTACCGCAATTTGAAATGAATGATGTGAGAATCTTACAGGAGAATGGTTATACGGTTCATTATGCATCCGATTTTGAAAATCCGATTTACAATATCAATCAAACCCAGTTGAAAAGAGACGGACTGATTTTACATCATATCGATATCAGAAAAAGTCCGTTTCAGATCACAAAAAATACAAAAGCGTTTTTACAGTTAAAACAGATCATCAGAAAAGAACAGATCAGTCTGGTACACTGCCACAATCCAATGGGTGGCGTGGTGGGAAGGCTTGCCGCAAAAGCTTCCGGAAGAGAACCATATGTAGTTTACACAGCGCATGGGTTTCATTTTTATGAGGGGGCTCCGAAGAAAAACTGGCTGCTCTACTATACGGCAGAGAGGTTTCTGGCAGCATTTACCGACCGGATCATTACAATCAACAGAGAAGATTATGAGAGAGCAAACCGCTTTCGTTTAAAAGAGCATGGATGCGTGGAACAGATTCCGGGCGTCGGTGTGAATATAGAGAAGTTCCGGAAAAAACCGGAACTGAGAGAAATAAAAAGAAAAGAACTGGACATCCCGCCAGATGGATTTCACATCGTTTCGGTGGGAGAGCTTGTGGAAAATAAAAATCATGCAGTCGTGATTGAGGCAGTTGCCCGGTTACATGATGAAAACATTTATTACAGTATCTGTGGCAAAGGTCCTTACAGGGAAACATTGGAGCATCTGATCCAAAAACATCATCTGGAAAAACAGGTCAGACTGTTAGGCTATCGCAATGATGTGCAGGATGTTCTGCAGAGTGCAGACTGCTTTGCATTTCCATCTAAGAGAGAGGGACTTGGGATTGCAGCCATCGAGGCGCTGGCATGCGAAGTCCCGGTGATCGCATCAGATAACCGTGGAAGCAGGGAGTACATGTGCCATACGGAAAACGGGATTGTCTGTCAGGCAGATAAAGTGGCAGATTTCATGGATGCGATCTGCCGCATGAGACAGTCCGGGCAGCTGCGCAGGGAAATGGGAGAACGTGGGAGAAGGACAGCAGAAAGATTCAGCATAGAGGCAACAGATAAAATAATGCGCCGTGTCTATCAGGAGATCAGCGTGACGCAGGAAAGAAAGCGATAGAAGCGTATGGGGGCAGAGTTTGAAAAACAAGTCTCTGTGATCATGGGAGTTTACAACCAGTGGAACAGAGAGGCATTGCAAAAGGCAGTAAAGTCCATATTGAACCAGACACTCACGGATTTCGAGTTCATCATTTACGATGATGGTTCTGATCCGGAGGTTGCAGGTTATATCAGAGAATTAGAAAAGCTTGACGAGAGGATTGTCCTGATTGGAAAAGAGGAGAATCACGGTCTGGCTTTTTCCTTAAATATGTGTATTGGCGCTGCAAGAGGAAAATACATTGCCCGCATGGATGCAGACGATATCGCACTGCCGGAGCGTCTGCAGGTGCAGTATGATTTTATGGAGCAGCACAAAGAGTATGCGTGGTGTGGCTGCAATACGAGACTGTTTGATGAAAACGGTGTCTGGGGAGAACGCAAAATGCCGGAACTTCCGTCCGATAAAGACTATCTGCCGTTTTCTCCCTTCATACATCCAACGGTCATGTACCGCAGAAAACTATTTGAAAAAAACGAGGGCTATCATGTTTCCCCGGAAACATTGCGCTGTGAAGATTATGAGATATTTATGCGTCTGCATCAGCTCGGTTATCAGGGGTACAACATTCAGCAATATCTGTTTGCGTACCGGGAGGACAAGCAGTCTTTTCAGAAACGCAGATTTCATTTCCGAATTAACGAGGCAAAACTCCGCTACCGGAATTTTAAAGCCATGCATCTGCTATTTCCGCTGGGCTGGCTCTATGTGATCCGTCCGATTGTGGGCGGTCTGATCCCACCAGGAATCGTTGCGTTATTAAAACGCGGTGAGACATGGTGGAAAACTCAAAAAGAACAGATACCCGAAAATGCCAGATTGGAGTATAGCAGTTATGAATCCGACCGACCGCAGAGAACAGAGACTACAATCTTATAAAAAAGCCAGATCCGAGAAAGAAATCTATGAGCGTGTGCTTGCACCGACACTTTATGAGTTTGTGCTGTGGGTTTTGCAGGAGGCATTGCAAAGCGAAAAAAAACGGCTTTACTTTCTGGCGAGGGATGGTTATCAGATGTATCTTGCCGCACGGAAGCTCTGTAAACAATACGATCTGGACATCGAGTGCAGATATCTCAAAGTGTCGAGATATGCGGTGCGTGTGCCGGAATATCATCTTCTCGGGGAACGCTGTCTGGAACGCATCTGTGTCGGAGGAATCGATGTGACCTTTGAAAAAATCATGCAGCGTGCGGCACTGACAGACAAAGAGGCAGAGGAGATCGCAGCGCTTGCCGGGTACACGGAGAATTACAGAAAAGTCATCAATTATCACGAGGTCATGCAGTTGAAAGACCGCTTAAAAAAGATACCGCTCTTATTTCATTATATAAACAGCCATTCGAAGGAAGCTTATGGGACGGCAATCGGCTATCTCACACAGGAAGGACTGTTGGAACCGGTTCCTTATGCATTGGTGGACAGCGGCTGGATTGGTACGATCCAGCAGAGCATTGAACATCTGCTCAGGCAGAGACAGCCGGACAGAAAGCTCGAAGGATACTATTTTGGGCTGTATGAGATCCCCGAAGGGGAGAGAAGGGAAAACTATCACAGTTTTTACTTCACGCCATGGGGTGAGATCAAAAGAAAAGTGCATTTCAGCAACAGCCTGTTTGAGGCAGTGTTTTCAGCACCGGAGGGCATGACATTATCCTACAGGACAGAGGGGGAGAAAGACAAAATCATCTATGTTCCGGTAACAGACAGCAGGGAAAACCTGAACCGGGAGCGGATCAGCCGGTATATCTGCTGGCTGGAAGAGTTTCTGCAGGAGAAAAAGCAATCATTGCCGCAGGCGGACAGCGGGTATGTGGAGGAACTTCTATCACCGTTTATGGGAAACCCGACACAGTTTGAGGCTGAGGCATACGGAAGCCTGCTTTTCTCAGATGATGTGAGAGAGGATAACAATCAGAAAGTGTCCGCAGATTTTTCAGAGCAGGAAATCAAAAACCATCATTTGCTCAATCGCCTGCTCATCATGACAGGCATTCGGAAAAAGGTACTCCATGAGAGTGCGTGGATCGAGGGCAGCATCGCATCGTGCAAAACACTGGATGAAAAAGGCAGGGCGAGAAACCGTTTGCATGCCGTTTTCTATAAATACATCATTTATATCCGCAAGTGGCTGAAACAAAGAAACAGATAAAAACACAGTCTGCATTGGCTGGAAAACAGAAAATAAAAAGACAGGAAAATGACAGTTTTGAGAAAGAATAGAGAAGAGTTAAAACAATATTATTTTGTCATCAAACAACTAGTGGACAGAGAGATCAAAAGAAAATATGCGAGGTCATTTCTCGGAGTCATCTGGAGTGTGTTAAATCCACTGATGACCATGGCAGTTATGTCCATGATCTTCAGCACAATCTTTAAACGTACGATTGAAAACTATCCAATCTACTATCTGACCGGAACGATTTTCTGGCAGCTCTTTTCCGGTGCGACAAACTCCGCAATGACGGCGCTCGTCGATAATCGGACGCTGCTGTTAAAAGTAAAACTTCCGAAACAGACATTTGTTCTGGCAAGGATCTATACCGCACTGACCAACTTTGGATACACCTGTGTCGCCTATGTGCTCATGCTCGTCGTGTTTCAGATCAAAATCAGCCCGACGATGTTACTGTTTCCGATCGATGTATTTTTCTGCCTGCTATTCTCCATGGGAATCGGGTACGTACTCTCGATCCTATACGTGTTTTTTGCGGACATCAAATATCTGTATTCAATCGTCCTGACACTTTGGATGTACATGTCGGCGATCTTTTATCCGTATGAGAGCACAACGCTGATGATGCAGAAAGTCATCGGAAACAATCCGGTGTTTGTCTACATTGCATTTGCAAGAGACTGCGTTATGTATCAGAAATGGCCGGAGACGGATCTATGGATCAAAATGATCTTGTGGGGCATTGTAAGTTTTCTGATCGGTTACTACGTGTTTTCGAAAAAAGAAAACAATGTGATGCAGAAAATATAATGGTGATACACAGAAGAAAAAATCCGTGAAGGAACAGTACAGGGAAAAAGCAGAGATTGGAGTGAAGATACAAAAGTGAGATTAAAAATCTGGGAAAAATGGAAAAGGATAATACTCCTGGGCACATTCTTTGTGTTGGCAATAGGAATACCGTGGGAAATCCATGCGGAAAATGCAACTGTCACGTTCGGATCTAATTATTATACGGCAACCGACAATGAGACATTTCCGATTGGCGTATACCTGAATGGGGATTCGAGGATTGGAACCTATGAGGTCAAAATATCCTACGATAACAGACGTCTGGAGTACACCGGAGGTGGTGATTCCGAGGAAAACGGAGTGATCACGTTAAGTGGAACCGGAGTCAATGCGCAGGTCAAATACATGTTAAAGTTCCAGACACGAAGCGGTGGAACGGCAGATATAAAAATAGAGAGTGCAGTGATCCACACTGCCGGAGAGAATGCAGAAGAGTTTGACGTGACAACTCTGGCATCCACCTATGTCACAATTTCCGGTGAAGATACGGTTGGGGATACTCCGCCGGAGGAAAGTCAGGAGACGGAAACCGGAGAAGAGAATCCGGTTTCGGATATTCCGACTGTGATGGAAGTGCCGGTGGAGGAGCAGACCTACTATCTGGTGGATCTCTCCCAGTACACGCCGGAGAACATTGATTTCCAGTATGATACCGGAACCATCACCTATCAGGGAACAGAAGTGGCTGCATATCTGTCAGCAAATGGAGATATCAGTTTTGTGTATCTGGCGGACAGTCAAAAAAACCTTTACCTGTACGCTTACAGCAGTGAAAAAGATAAACTGTATCCCTGCAATTCCATCACAGTCAACGGAGAAAAATATTACTTCATGTCTCCGTATGTGTGCAGCGAGTGGCCACAGGAACTGACACTTGACATCATCCAGAGCGAATCCATCGTCTATGCGATAGATATGGAAGGTCAGACCGGATTTTATAAGATCACGACCGGAAATAAGCTGGAAACCTGGAATCCGAATGAAGGGCAGGAGAACTTTCAGAATCAGATGAAAATATTAATCATCATTCTGGCTGTGACATTAGTGATCATGCTTCTTGCAATTCTTCTGGTTATCCATATGGATAAAAATAAACAGAGGCAGGATGGTAGATCTGTATCCGGGAAAACAAACAATCGGATTAAAACCAGAAAAAACAAATTAAAACAAGGAGAATCCGAAACTTCCTCTGACATAAATGCGGCAGATGATTTTGAGATAGAAGATTTGGCACTGGATATCTCCGAGGAGGAGATCCGTGCATGGCGGGCGGAACTGGAACAGTCTGACGGAGATGATAATTCACCCAATAAAAAGAATTCTGATGGACAAAATGCTGCTGAAAAGTATTCCAATACGGCTGTGCCGGAGGAACGTGCAGGAGAGGAGCCTGTCATTGCAGTGAAGGATGTCACGATGCAGTTCCGGATTGCAATGAACAATGTCTCCGGTATCAAAGAGTATGTGATCCAGCTTTTGAAAAAACAAATCAGTTACCGGGAACTGCTTGCGTTAGATCATGTGTCGTTCAATGTATACAAGGGCGAAGTGGTAGGAATTATCGGAACCAACGGTTCCGGTAAAAGTACTCTTCTTAAAATTGTGTCCGGGGCTTTAAAACCGAGCAGCGGCGAAGTGCAGTGTGACCGTCGGAAAGTGCAGCTGCTGACACTTGGAACCGGTTTTGATGTGGAACTGACCGCAAAAGAAAACGTCTACCTGAATGGTGCTATCATCGGTTATTCCAAAGAATTTATTGATTCCAAATATGACGAGATCGTCAAATTCGCAGAACTCGAAGGCTTCATGGAAGAGAAAGTGAAAAACTTTTCATCCGGTATGGTGAGCCGTCTTGGTTTTGCCATCGCAACCATCGGCGAAACCGCAGAAATCCTCATCTTGGATGAGGTGCTTTCGGTCGGAGATGAATTCTTCCGGAAAAAGAGCTTGAAGCGGGTGAAAGAGATGATCCATGGTGGAAGTACGGTGCTTCTGGTGTCACATAGTATGGGTACGATCTTAGAAAATTGTGACCGGGTGGTCTGGATTGAAAAAGGAAAAATGAAAATGTGCGGTGAGCCGAAGGTGGTCTGCGCTGAGTATAGGAAAATGAATATCTAATAAACAGAAAGAGGAACATAGTAATGGCGAAAATATCAATAATAGTACCGATTTATAATGCAGAGAAATATTTGGAGCAGTGTTTGGAAAGTATCAGAAAACAAACATTACAGGATATAGAAATTATATGTGTAGATGATGGGTCGACAGACTTGTCTCCTCAAATAATGGATAAATTTAAAGCTGAAGATAATCGTTTTGTAGTGATACACAAGCCAAATGGGGGAAATGGTCACTCGATGAATGCTGGGTTGGCTGTTGCAACGGGGGATTATATTGGATGTGTAGAAGCTGATGATTTTATAGAATCAAATATGTTTGAAAAACTATATATGTATAGTAATGAAGGAACGGTAGATATTGTTAAAAGCAATTTTTGGAATTGTTATGAAAAAGAAGATGGAACAATCGAAAAAATTATAAATCAAGAAAGATCTAATATGCCAGATGTAGTAGAACCATTTACTATAAAAGAGTATCCGCAAATTCTATGGGGACATCCATCAATATGGTCAGCAATTTATAAAAGAGAATTAATTCAAAAGAATGGAATTAAGTTTAAAGAGGCCAAAGGTGGTGGTTGGGTTGATAATCCGTTTTTCTTTGATACCATGTGTTGTGCAAAAAGCATAATTTGGACATCTCGTCCTTTTTATAATTATAGAACTGAGGTAGAAGGATCCTCATCAAAAGGATATGATTTTAACATACCATTTGATAGGATGATGGACAATCTGGAAGTGTTAAAGAAACGTAATTGTCAAGATGAGGAAACTTTGAAGTTTGCGTATGCGAGAGCACTTATGTATCTTTGTGGAGCAATTAAAGAGTCAGATTATGAAGGAAAAGAAGTCTTATTCTATGATAAGGCGAGAGAATTAATGAAAAAGATTAATTCTACAGTAATACAGGATGATTTTAATGTATATGATAAAAAAACATATTTGAAATATTTATCACCATTAAATAGTATATACAAACAAAGGAAAAAGATTTTAATCTACAACTGGGTTCCGTTTGATAATGTAAATAATGCTGGAGGAGGAGTTACAGTATATTGTAGAAATCTCATAAAGACAATTATAAAAAATAGACCAGATGTGGATGTTTATTTTTTAAGTTCCGGCTGGGCATATGATATTTCTAAGGAAGAATGTTATATAAGAAAGATAAATAATATTTTTGGTAACAGATGTAAGTCTTTTGAGGTTGTCAATTCCCCCGTCCCTGCACCACAAGATATGCTTTTTGGAAATCCTGAGATAGCATTTGAAAATAATATGCTTAAAGATGTGATTAGAGGATTTGTTAGAAAATACGGCACATTTGAAACAATACACTTTAACAATATAGAAGGACTTTCATTAGATGTGTTTGATTTGAAAAAAGAATTTACAGATACAAGGTTTGTGTTTTCATTACATAACTATGTACCAATTTGTATGACAGGTTTTTATTATGACAGATTCGCACATAAAAATTGTATACCAAATTGCACAGCCGATGAGTGTGATAAATGTATTGATCGTTCAAAAATGCGAAACTATGCGTCAGAAATGATTGGAAGAGGTCGTGTGAATTATAGTGGTGAGTTGGATAAAATCAAAGAATATGAATGGAGTGACTATTTCTCTTTTGATAAACTAAATATCAAAAAGAATGCGGAAAAATTTATTGAGTTTAAGAATAGAGCTACACAAGCTTTAAACGAAAACATGGATGTTATTCTTGCTGTGTCAAAGAGGGTGTATGATATTGCAATAGAAAACAATATCTTAGAGAAAAAACTAGTGCTGAGTTATATTGGTACAAGGGTAGCTGAATTTCAAGTTGGAAAATCAAACTGTAAATGTGGAAAATACTTTAAAATAGGTTATTTGGGGTCGAATCTTGATTATGAGGAGAAAGGATATCCATTTTTACTTAGCACATTGGAGAGCATGGACAAGAAATATGCCCAGAAAATAGATTTAGTACTTACAACAACGACATGCGGGAAAGACAATGAAATCCATGAGAGACTTAATAATTTTCATAATGTTGAAATTATACATGGATATAAACATGAAGATTTGAATGGTATTCTTACTGGAGTTAATTTGGGAATTATACCAGTTCTTTGGGAGGATAATCTGCCACAAGTGGCAATTGAGATGGTAGCATTTGGAGTTCCAATTTTAAGTAGTGACGCAGGTGGAGCTTCGGAGTTGACAAAATCAAAAGCATTTAAGTTTAAATCAGGAAACAAAAAAGATTTATTGGACAAACTATATGCATTAGTTGATCAAAAGGTGAACTTAAGTGAGTTTTGGGATAGTCATGATGGATTATGCACTAACCAAGAGCATTATGAGCAAATTGAAAAAATATATTGTCTGGGAAAAATGAATGATGTAGTTGTAACAGGAAAAGAAATATCTGAGTTGCTAGAAGAAAATGAGTTCTTATATAACCATTTTGTTGAAGAAGATGTTGCAACATATAGGCATGATATTGATTGGTTAAGGGAAGAATACAATAGAATATATCAAGAATTGGAAGAAGTCAAAAAACAAAGAGATGATCTTGGTTGGAGATTAACTGAGACGAGAAAGTCTAAGAGTTATAAATTGGCTATGGCTATGACAGCAATTCCGAGAAAACTCCATAAAAACAAAGCGGAATAAGAAAGGATATGCTAAATGGAAGAAATAAAGAATAATTTGGTATGTTTAGAAGATATTAATGCGTATTTAGACATGCTATATCAAATAAAAGATGATGTAACTATAGTAATTTCTGTTAGAGATACACCAGGAAGTTGCATGCCTGAATCAGTGTTGGATAAAATAAGAAAGTTAGGGTTTAGCAAATTTTCTAAAGATTTATGGAAAATGTATACAGGCGTTTTGCACAATGGTAATTCCATTTTGGATTATGAGGCTACAGAAGAAGAAAAAATAGAAGTTGATATAGAAGTTGAGAATATGTCAATGCATTTAATAAGTGCACCTTGGAGAAATGGAAATAGGGCATCAATTGTCATAAATAGAATCGATTATGCATGTAATAGAAGAGGTGTAAATATTGTTGTATATGATGCTAAATCAGATATGCCAATAGATTCTGTTTATTATGATTCGCATGAAAAAAATGGCTATTTTTCAAGGGGGAAAAAAATCTTTGAAAAGAAAAAGTGGTTAGATAATAAACAGATATATGATGTTTGTGTAGTTGGATTTTGGTATGGTGCCAATTATGGATCTCTTTTAAATGGATATGCTACATATAAAATTTTAAAAAATCTTGGCAAAAAAGTAGTTATGCTTAGAAAACCGGATCATATTACTGATGATATGGAATTAAAAGAATGGACGCATAATACAAAGTTTGTAAATAGTGTCTATTCTACTGAGGATATTTCTCCAAGAATGAGCCGTAATGATATAGGGTTGTTGAATGAACATGTAAATACATTTTTGGCTGGTTCGGATCAGATATGGAACTATAATGTTTCCTTTTCTGGATATATGTATTTACCATTTGTAGAAAATGCAAAACGAAGAATAAGCTTTTGTACATCTTTTGGACACAAAAATGATAATGTGCCAAGTGATAAGGTTGAATTTGTCAAAAAAGAATTTCATAAATATGATGCTATTTCTGTGAGAGAAGATTTTGGTAAAGAAAATTTAAAAAACAAGTATAATGTAGATTCGACTGTACTTTTAGAACCTGTTTTTGACATAGAAAGAAAAGAATATGATAACCTGATTAAGGATTCTGTTTTTGAAGAAAAAGAACCATATATAATTGCATATATTTTAGATCCGACGGATGAAAAATTAAGTATCATAAATCAGGTATCCAAAACTATGGGATGCAAGATAATTACAATACCAGATGGCTGTTATACTATCGTAGGTAGTACATGGGATTCGTATATAAGAAAAGAGGAATTTCCTAATCTGCAAATAAATATGGGAGCAAAGGATTTCTTAAAAGCATTTTCTAAGGCTGAATTTGTAGTTACTGATAGTTTCCATGGAAGTTGTTTTTCTATTATATTTGAAAAAAAGTTTATTTCAATCTGTAACAGTAGAAGAGGTGCTGAACGATTTGATGATTTACTGGGACGATTTAACTTATTGAATCGTTTAGTTACAAATGTTAATACGTTTAAGTGGGAAGATGAGTATTTAAATGATATTGATTATGAAACTATAAATAAGCAAATAGAGGAGGATAGAAATTGGTCTGTTGAATGGCTAAAGAAATCATTGGATGTGCCTATCAAACATGGAAAACCTGCAATAAGATGTGATGTACAGATAACTCCAAAAGAAAAATCTAGAATTAGTCAAAATACAAATAATACTACATATACAGAATTGGAAAAGCTAAAAATGTTAGGTAGTGTATTATATGACTATGGTATTCGGCATGTAGTACTTTCCCCAGGGGGAAGAGATGTTCCGATAGTGAGATTATTCGAAAATAATGAAGACTATTTTAATATCTATAGGGTAACGGATGAAAGAAGTGCCGCATATTTTGGTATGGGAATTGCTTCAAAAATTAAACAACCAGTTGTGTGTGTGTGTACAAGCGGAACGGCCGTAAGCAATTATTTACCAGCAGTTACAGAAGCATACTATACAGGTATTCCTCTTATTATGCTTACAGCGGATAGATTGGCTGTTTACCATGGTCAAGGAGAAGATCAGACAATACCTCAAAATGAAATCTTTAAATTGGTTACAAAAAGGGAGATTACGTTACCAGAAGGTTATGATTATAGGGCAATGTACCAATGTAGACGAGATATATCGGATTGTATTTTAGAATGTACTCATAATGGTTATGGACCAGTTCATATCAATTTTGCAATAGATAATATTGGTATAGGTAGTAGGTTACCCAAAAGCGATTGGAAAATAAATCCAGGCGAATATCCACATATACTTAGAGTCGGTCTGAATTGTGGTGAGCAACGATTAAAAGAATGGGTATATCAATTGAAAAAGTCGCAAAGGATATTAATAGTGTATGGACAGAATAGCATGTTAAATGATGAGGAAAAAGCTAATATTGAAAGTTTTGCGGCAAAATATAACTGTGTCATAGTAACAGACCATATTTCAAATTTGGATTGTGCATATTCTCTAAAACCTTATAGAATGCTGTTTGCATTGTCTCAAGAAGAGTTTAATAAAAAATTATCACCAGATATTTTAATTACAGTTGGTGGAAAAAGATTGATGAATGATCCATTGACTTTTAAAATAAGAGGTGGATTGAGAAATATAAGACATTGGAGTGTTATGCCAGATGGCAAAATAAAGGATTTTTATTTTAGATTAACATCCGTAATAGAAATGAATCAAAATATGTTTTTTGAATGGTTTTCAAAAAATGCAGGAGATAGCATAAACAATGGAGTGTATTACAATGCATGGAAAGAACTTGAAGAAAAAACTATAGAGCCTGAAATAAAACAATTTAATTCTAATTTTATACAAAGTGTCTTTTTCCCGAAAGTTCCGGAGAAATCATTGTTGCATTTGGGGGTTGGACAGACATTTATAGAGTGCCGTAAATATTTCATAGATAAATCTGTTGAGGTGTATTGTAATATGGGAACGAATGGTATAGATGGCTGTACATCTACATTTATGGGACAGAGTGCGGTGTCGAATGATAAGCTTTGTTTTTTAATAGTTGGTGATTTGTCGTTCTTTTACGACATGAATAGTATTTGGAACAAACAATTAAAGCCTAATATTCGTATTTTATTGGTTAATAATAATGGCTCGGGACTATTAAAAAATAATAATTTAAAGGCAATAACTTCTGTACATAATACATCTGCTAAAGGTTGGGTGGAGTCAACAGGATTCCAGTATATAGAAGCTCATACAAAAGAAGAGTTTTTAGGAAAAATAGATTTGTTTGTGAGTGATAAATCGGAAAAGGCATTGTTTTTTGAAGTGTTTTGTGACTAATGGAGAAAGAAAATGAATATAAGACCAAAAAATATTTTAGTTGTTGGTGGTGCTACCGGAATTGGACTTGCTACAGTAAAGTTATTGTTAAAGAATGATGTAGAGCATGTTATTATAGCTTCTCGCAATAGGAATAATATTGGCTGGTGGAGGATGTAAAACTATTTCAAGATAATAATTGGAGAATAATTTATGAGCGGAATAATAACGAATGAAAACGAAAGAATTAAAAATTTATGTCAGATTATATCAAGAAATATTGGTAATCGAAAATTAGCAATTAGATGGAAAAACAAAGAAGTTGAAAATACTATTTTTGAAAATTGTGGGATAAAAGCTGATTGCTATTTTTCACTAGATATGAAGAAATGTCAACAAGCTGATACTCTTCATCAATCAGAATTATATGGAAAATCTGATAAATATTATGCTGTTATACTTTTGAATTGGAACAAAACAGATTACGAACAAATGTTTTTGGGGGGGTACAAAGAATACGACGATTATGTGTTTTTTAGTCAACAAGCTAGCATAATTCAAGGTGATGACAAATTAAATCACTATGAAGATTTCTGGGGAAATATTTTAGAAACTAAATCAAAGGTAAATGTCAAATTTCTGGGAAAAAATTCTAGAGTAACGATTGGAGAAGATGTTAAACTATTAAATAATTTAGTAATAGAAGCTTCCGAAAATAGTGAGATTTATATTGATAATAATGTTATTATTAAGCATCCTTTAATAAGAGTCGGAAAATATGCAAAGTTACATATAGGCAGAAGTGTTAATATTGGTGCTTTTTATTTGTGTATAAATGAATATGGAACTTTGAAAATTGGAAATAGAACTACAATTCAAAATGGAAGACTCCAGACGGGCAGAAACAGAAGCGTACAGATAGGAAAAGACTGCATGTTTTCGTGGGATATTGTTATTCTGCCACATGATGGTCATTTAATATATGATTTAAAAAAAGAAGTTTTCATTAATAACACGAATGGAAAATGTGAGGAATCTATTCTCATAGGTGATCATTGCTGGATTGGTGGAGAGTCGGTAATAATGCCGAACACAGTTATTGGGACGGGTTCTGTTTTGGGGTATAGATGCATGGCGAAGGGAAAATATCCTAACAATTGCGTGATTGTAGGACAACCAGGAAGAGTTGTAAGAGAAGATATTGCTTGGCTTAGACAGGCAGTTTCAAATGATGAAAGTGATTTATTTAGTATTGATGAAGAGTTAAGAAAATTTACGCAGAAATAGAAGAACTTATAAATTGTTAGTTTAATGGACTTGATGATGCAAATATTAAACTGATAATATTTAGGAGAGAAATGGAAGAGATAAAATTTGCTATATTTGGTGATTGTGGGTCACATGGAATTGTTGACAATAGGAAACACACACGAGCTGTTGGATTTATAAATTGGTACTCCTTACTTTCAGAATCCATAGAAGGAGAAGATATTGACAAACGTGTAGGCAATATAACGATGTCGCAGTATAATATCCGTAATTTAAAATTAGACTTAAGAAAAGGGGCATTGGATTATTTGCTTGAGGAAAAAGCACAGTATCTCTTGATTGACCCAAATGATTGTAGAATGCAGTTGGGAATTAATGAAGAGGGAAATGTATACACAATTTCTACAGCGGGGGGGGAATTGTATAAGCAAATATCGAAGTCTGGAAAATGGAAGAAGTTAACGGTGAGCGATATTCCGTTCGATGAATACGTTAAATCAATCAAGATAGTCTGTGAGAGAATAAAAGAAGTATATAAGCCCGAAGAAATAATATTGCACATACATAAAATTGTGGACGTATATACAGATGGCAAGATAATAGGAAGATTGAACAATGACAAATATCCTGCGAGGAAGAGATCTGTGCAGGAATTACTCGACAAGATATATGATGTATTGCGTCAAGAATTTTCAGGTTGCCATGTGATAGAATTTCCTGATAATGTACTAGCAGACAGCAGGCATAAGTACGGTTTGTGTGGACTACACTATCACGATTTATATTATGAATATGGAAAAAAAGCGATACAGATCATATGCGAAAAGCATCCTGATGAAAAAATGCTATTGAGTTATTTAAGAGACAAGTATTCATTGAAGTTTCGGTTATTAAGAAATGAAATTGAGAATAAGTATCGTTTTAGCCTTATGGAATCTAGATTTGATAATTTAATTAAATCTTTTAATCATGAGAGAGTGGACTTAAAAAATCTTTTTTCAAATATTACGGATATAAGAGTATATTTTGATGCAATTAATTTGTACAGGCAGAATATAGGCGTTTTGCTTGCTGTGAGGGATACGCCCGGATTTATAAAACCTACAAATAATCATAAAGAAATCAACCTATTAGGTTTTGATAAATATCCTGACAAATTATGGTATACATACTGTGGATTCATATTAAAAGGTGTAGTAGTTGTTGATTTAGTATCAGATACAGCAGAAGCATCTACTATCTGGGATGGAAATATTTGTAGTCATTTGATACACCTTGAGTCTCACTCCTATCGTAAGAAGAATGCAGCTAATATCGTCATAGATGGTTCAGAGTATTCTTCAAATGGAAGAGGTGCAAATATAGTAATTATAGCTGCTGATACTTTTGAGGTGATAGACTCAGTATGGTATGATACGCATGACCCACAGGATTATTTTAAAAGACACGTTAAATTGTAGAGATGAGATATTGTTTATATGCATGAAAAATAATGCAATTATTAAGCAGATAACACAAAAGTCCCACCATCTGTTATGCAATGGTGGGACTCTAACACACAATATTAATCTGTTGATTGAATTTCAGCAAGCTGTTTTTGGAGTTGCCTAATGAGTTTGTCTTTTTCGGCAAGGGCATTATCTTTTTCAGAAAGTGCAGCTTCCTGTTCAGCAAGTTTTCGCTCGAGACACATATAATTCTCACGGGCACGGCATTTTTCTCTTGTAATCTCATCCGCATTCGATTCATAGAGAGATTGAGAAGCGGAAGCAATAAAATCATTATTTTGAGCAAGCATTTTAATTTCCTCCCATGTAGTTGCGGTAAAGAGGCGTGCCCAGTAATCAATCCGGTTGGCACGGTCTTCATCAGTTGCAGAATCTATCTGCTTTAAGTTTACCACACGAAGAATAAATTTGTCACTATATGCTGCGTGGGTTTTTTCATTTAATAATTTATAACTTGCATAAAACTCCGGTTTATCATCTGGAGTTGGATTGAAATTCAAAAAGCCGATATGGATTGCAGGCTTGACGTTATCATAGAGCTGACCGTGTGATAGCTGGTCGAATGCACGGCAGAGATAACTCAAAGAGCGTTCCCGCCAGTTGAGCATGTATGCCATCTGCATTTCAAGGTTTATGATGGCAGAATCATTCATAAGGACTTTAATGTCCAGAATAAATTCTTTGTCCTTAACCGTTTCATTAAGTAAAATGGGATTTTGGATTTCAACCGAAATGATTTTCTCTGGTGTTAGAGACAAGAGAGAACAGATAAGCCCCTTTAAAACATAATTGTTTTTCTCAAGGATAAGTCGGAACATGTAATCATTTGTCATGCCATAAGGAATGTGTCCGGTTGCATTTAAATAAGATAAAGATGAAGTTTCTTTTGTTGGATTCATTTAATACCTCATGATAATAATAGGGTGTGCAGAGGGGAAATACACGAAAATGAGATTAGTTACAATATTGATAATCAAGGCATTCATATAGAAAAATAATAATATATCACGCAACCATTATAATGTAATGAGAAAAAATACGCAAGATGCTTTTGGTATTTTGTAAGAAGGAGACAAGGTACATATGAAATACGATTATTTAGTAGTAGGTGCAGGACTTTATGGAGCAGTTTTTGCACATGAAGCAAAGAAGGCAGGAAAGTCAGTTCTGGTAATTGATAAGAGACCGAATATTGCAGGAAATGTTTATACGGAGGCAGTGGAAGGTATTCAGGTACATAAGTATGGAGCCCATATTTTTCATACAAATAATAGAAAGGTATGGGAGTATGTAAATCAGTTTGCAGAATTTAATCGTTTTACAAATTCTCCGATCGCAAATTATAACGGTGAATTATATTCACTTCCTTTTAATATGTATACTTTTAATAAAATGTGGGGTGTTATAACTCCGGAAGAGGCAGCAGCAAAGATCGAAGAACAGAAAAAAGCAGCAGGAATTGTAGAACCCAAAAATCTGGAAGAACAGGCAATATCACTTGTTGGTCGTGATATTTATGAAAAACTGATTAAGGGTTACACAGAAAAACAGTGGGGACGTCCATGCAATGAGCTTCCGGCGTTTATTATCAAGAGATTGCCGGTACGTTTGACATTTGATAATAATTATTTTAATGCACTATTTCAGGGAATCCCAATTGGCGGATATACAAAGATGGTTGCGAATATGCTGGAAGGCATAGAGGTAAAATTGAATGAGGACTATCTTGTATCAAAGGATAAGTGGGATGCCATGGCAGATAAGATTGTATATACTGGTGCAATAGATTCCTACTTTGGCTATAAACTTGGAACGTTGGAGTATCGTTCAGTTCGATTTGAGACAGAATTGCTTGATATTCCGAATTTTCAGGGCAATGCAGCAGTGAACTATACAGATGAAGAGACACCTTGGACCAGAATTATAGAGCACAAATGGTTTGAATTTGGTAAGGATGTAGATGGCGATGATCTGCCTAAGACAGTTATTTCAAAGGAATTTTCATCAGAGTGGAAACCGGGTGATGAGCCATATTATCCGGTAAATGATGAGAAAAACGGAATGCTATATGAAGATTATAGGAAGCTTGCAGATCAGGAAACGAAGGTTATTTTTGGTGGTCGACTTGGTGAATATAAATACTATGATATGGATGCTGTTATTGCCTCTGCACTGGATATGTGTGAGCGTGAGCTGATATAAGATTAAATAGCATATGTGTTTTAGAGGAGAAAATGTGAAAAATATAAATATTGCTGTAAACATTTGTACATATCACAGAAATGATTTTGTGGAGCATAATATTTCTAAATTGTTACAGTCTAAATTTTTTGATTTAACTGACAGAGATTATTATGGCAAACTGCATATTTTCGTGATAGATAATGGCTGTGAATTGGAATGTCATGATGGGGATTTTTTGCATGTGTTTCACAACAAAAATACGGGCGGTTCAGGTGGCTTTCAGAGAGGAATAGAGGAGATACGCAACAGCAATATCGATTTTTCACATGTTATTTTCATGGATGATGATGTGAAGTTTGAGTTGGATGCTTTTTATATTCTGTATGATTTTCTGGTAAGCGTGCCTGAACAGTATGAACTTAATCCGGTGGCTGGTCGGATGTTCTGTCTGGATAAACCCGATATTCAGTATACTGCTGCGGAAATATGGAATTATGGTGACTTAAAACACGTTGAATATATGAGGAAGATTACACCAGATGATTATTGTTATGGAAAGGTGGTCTATGATTCTGGGGCTGATTATGGAGGATGGTGGTTTTGCTGTTTCCCAATGAGCTTTGTGAGGGAAAATGATGTTTTACCTTTTTTCATACATTGTGATGATGTAGAGTATGGACTTCGGTGTGGCAGAACTCCCATTATCATTGAGGGTGTGCACGTGTGGCATGAGACATTTGATAAACGACAGACACCGATTATGCTTTATTATGATACAAGAAATCCGTTGTTTGTTAATGCCATTCATTTTCCGTGGTTGGATTCACAGGCTGTCTTGAATAAGTGGCATGAGACGATCACTTCTTATCATGTAGCAGGTGATTTTGTTTCAGAATATTATGTAATTCGTGGTATGCTTGACTTTTTAAAAGGATTGAAATGGTTGAAGCATGTTGATTCTGAAAGGTATCACAGAAGATTACTTAATATGAAAGGTAATAAGTGGAAAAATGCCATTTCATGGAGAGTTGCGGAAAAATGGTTTAAAGTGAAGTGTAGGAAAGGTAGGAACCAAAAGCCACAGAAGCTAAAATTTAGTGACATAAAATAAGATATAAATTAGGAGTTGATTTGAAAGATAAGGCTAAACGGAACAAATAATGACTGGAAAGACTTGGCGGATGCGTATAGCGATTTACAGGAGGAAAATGCCACATTAAAACAGGATAACTCTACATTAAAACAACAAAATGAGCAATACTTCAGTGATTATACAGAGCAAAAGGAATTAAATGAATCTCTTAAATCACAGGTAAGCGGAAGTCCTGATTTATTGTTTGAATCGTTGGGATTGTTTATAGATGGTGAGAAATTCCAGTTGATACCAATAACTCTATAGTAAACATCAATGGCAGAGAGTACTGGAGCCGTGAGATTGCAGTAAAGCTTTTGCCAGAGATGGAGTCCTATTCTAAAGAGGACGGGAACATTAATGTTGGAAGGGTATTGGCAGATAAGACAAATTTGTTTGGATTATATGTAAACAGTAAAAATAGTGGAGTGTTAGATAACGGAGTAGTAAAGGAATCGTTTAATAATTCTCATGCTAATGCTTTTATTAATAATGGGCATAATAGCGATATCACGTTTGTTTTGGATGGAAAATATAGCAAACTTAAAATATCAGCGGTTATACGAGAAGGTTGTAGAGATTCCCTCACAGCTTCATTTACAATAAAAATAGATGATGGGAACAGAAGAATTTAAAAATCTCTTTCGGATCCGCAATGGTGTAGAAACAGTTACATCCTTATTGCAAAGAAAATATCATGTTGACAGGATGCCGGTACGGGACTGACTGAAATACAAGGGAAAAATACCTAATATCTATTCCAAAACGATTGTGTAAAATTTTCAAAGTACTATATGTTGGAAGTCAGCGAGTTTTAAAAACTCTTTTGACCATAACACCATATTGCAATGAAAAATATCGAAGTGGATATAAGGAAAATCAGTATGAATTGAAAGGCATATATCGTCAAAGAATGGATCAATTTTTTGTGTATAACGATAAAAGAAATTGTGAAAGAGTTTATGAAAAAATCTGTGAGATGATGAAGTTATAGTTAAGAGAAAATGATGTTAATTCTTAGGATGAGCAAATGAATGCAAGGGAGAAAAGTATATGAAGAACGATATTTCTAAGAGTATATGTAAGGCATTAATATTTACTGTTTTACCTTTTGCAATTCCACTAATTTTTGAAATAATACCGAATACTTTTATTACTAACGCAGGCAAGATAATAATTGTATTGCTATTATTTGCAATTGATACATATTTTGTGTTCAAGATCACAGTGCGTGACTGTAAAGAATTGAATGATGCAAAAAATATAATTGATACGAATAAAAGGTTTTATATTTCAAGAAAAGTATTGGATAGAATAGCCAATTGCGAAAAAATAAAGGGCGAGTTTATAAAAGATGAAACCAATAAGCTGCATTATAATTATAAGGAAAATATATTACTATATAATCCACATAGATATTTAGAAAGAGTATGTGATGAACTAAAAACATTGGTTTCTGATATTACACATATTGATTTAGAGTATGTATCCGTATCTTTTATATACAAGTATCCTAAGCATTCTAAAAAAAATGTGACCGAAAGCGAATCTGAAAAATGGAATGGATGGAAATGGATTACAGGAAAGGATTCGACAGCGAGTTTTGATTTGAAAGAACTTGTTAATAGAAAAGATTCATATTATCATTATTTGGTAGCAAATGATAAGACGGCATCATTTGAAAATGATAAAGTTAAGTTGATTAATCAGCAACGTTATTATGTTAGTGAAAAAGATGGAAGACATAAAAAATATGGTTCGATTTCAGCACATAAAATGTCATTTAAACATAATAATTATACGTTTTGTACAGGTTATTTAATTATATCCACATATGGAAAGAAGTTTTATGATTATTATGATGAAAATGAATTTAGATCAGAGGCAGAATTCGAAGATATATTATTTGAACAGATTATTCCATCATTTCGAAAATTGATAGAAACAGAGCTTGGATTATTATATTTGCGTCATAATGAAAGAGAAAAAATATTAAAACATCATAAAAAATAGCAGATAGTGTCAGTTTATTCAGCAAAGGTAATGTAGTGCTTAATTCTGATAATATTGAGATTGTGGTTACAAAACTTACTGTACATGGAACAAAAGTGAGATTGCTAGGTTTCTTAAAAAGTGTATTTTTTCAGTTTTATAAAGGTTCATTTGAGCTTTATGCTGTAGAAAATGGAATATAGGGCAGTCCAATTCATGTTTCCCCTAGTACACACAATTATTATTTGTCGCACGCGCCGACACAAAGATTTTGGAAATTTGAATATGAGTGTGATGCGAGAGAGGTTCAGAATTTATGGTTCAAAGTTAAATTTGATACAGCGGAGCTTAAGACAAGCTATTATTTTATGCCACTTATTCCAATTCATGCGGAGTTGATGGAATATATCAAAGATCGAGTGAAAAATCATATATCATGAAAATCAATGGTATTTTTCAGAAGTTGAAGAGAAAAAGCCAGAGAAAGAAATCTGGCTGTATTACGATTGCTTTGGAGTTGCGATAGATAATGGATTGAAACAATTTTGTCATGACATAACAATGAGCGATGGTGTTGATTGACATTATGTGCTTACGGATAAAAAACAAAATAAGTTTATTCCACCAAAAGCAAATACCGTAATATTCGGCTCTAAAAAGCATGTGGAACTTTTATTACATGCTTCAAAGGTCATTACGGCTTTTATTGAAAATAATAATGTATTTCCATTTCCTGAAAAAGAATATAGCCGATATGCGAATCAAATGCAGTTTGAGACGATATATTTGCAGCATGGGGTTTTACATATTGATATGCCTTGGAAGTATTCTCCTGAAAAAATAATTGCGGATAAGATAGTTGTTGCATGTGATGTAGATTATCGGCTTTTTCGTAAGAATGGCTTTGCAAAAACTGATTTATGGAAAGTTGGACTGCCAAGATTTGATGCATTGCATAAAGCAAATAAATCTGATAAGCAAAGAATTCTATATGCACCGTCATGGCGAAGCTATCTTGTCGGTGAAAATGTAAACGGTGATTGGAAAGCATTAGTTAAGAAATTCCTTTCTTCAAGATATTACATGGAAACCAAAGCTTTTCTGGAAAGTGATATGTTATACAAAATGCTGGAGAAACAGGAATGTATGCTTGATGTAAAGGTTCATCCGATTTTTCAAAAATATGCCGACAATTTTATTGGCAGTAATGACAGGATACATCTGAAAAGCAGTATAAATGAGGAAGATTATTCTCTTATGATAACGGATTTTTCATCGTATATGTTTGATTTCCTTTATCTTGGAACAGCGATTTTTTCTTTTATACCTGATTATCAGGAATTTAAATGTGGCATGAATGGATATAGGAATGTGGATTTCATGACTAAAATAGATGAAGAAGAGATTGCTAAAACAAGTGATGAGATTATCAATAAGATTGAGAAGTTCTTTATGACGGGAAAAGGAATGTTGTACGATGTGCATTTCTGGAAAAATGACATATGTAATTCAACAGAATTGATATATCAAAAGATGACAGATCAGCCCTGCAAGCATTAGCTTAGCAGGGCTGATCTGTCATTTTACCAATATAATTCCAGTTGCTACGCCTTTCTGAATGCATTCTTCCTGCCATTCTTCAAATGCTCTGCACATGTCAATCGAACCTCCTTCCGAATCGGATTGTAACGCATGGTTAGTAAATTATTTTTACATAAGATCGAATGGTAACTATCCATCTTACGAGGTACAATATACTGTAAAAGGTGAATATAAAAAATGATTTACGATTTTAAAGTTATATTTATTACTCGATAATAACATTTTCTTATGAGTTAAGAGATATTAATTTTATATTTAGAGAAAAATATGGTATTTGCAAAAATAAAAATATTAGAGGTACAGTATATATGATGAAAACATTATTGGAATTGATGGATGATGAGTTGAAAAAAATGGAAATATCTGAAATAAAAGGTTTTTCGTCTGTGAAGGAATTTATTACTAGTGACTCAAAATGTAAAGAGTTTATGAAAATATTACTGAAGGATGATATTGATATACCAGATGAAGAGAGTAAAATATATTTTATTTCGAAAGGTAGAGCTAGTCACAGTATTATTAATTATTTATTAGGTAGATGTTTGATACCTTTTGGGGGGATTTATAATAAAATAAAATTTATTTTCTCGGAGAATGACATTTCAGAAAAAGAAATTGAAAAATTATGGCTATTGACTGCTTTATATCATGATATAGGATATTTGCAGAAAGATATAGCTAATAGAAATTTGGATTATCAAAAGAAGTTTTCTTTTTATTTGTATAGTGATAATACTGATATGAATATAATAAATAACTTTTCTACTATATATCCACATAACATGGCATATTCTTATGAACAGATATTGGAATATGATACATACGATAGGAACAGAAGAAAAGAGACAGAGGAAAAAGAGTTGTCGGTTGTTTATACAAAAGAAGAAAAAGAAAAATGTATGAGAAGAAATGCTGAGCGTTTAAATCATGGAATTTATGGTGGTGCATATCTTTTTAATAGGCTTATGAAAAAACCATTACATATGAGAAAAGAACAACTGTATATAAAGGCGGTTTGTATGTGTATTGCACAGCATAATATTTTTAAATCAACTTCGGACGAAATAGATCAGAAGCTAGATGAATATTTGTCTCTTGAAAAATTAAAACATAACAGTGATTTTAAAATAAATGAGGAGTATCCACTTTTACTTTTTCTGTCATTGGTTGATACGATTGAATGTGTAAAAAAATTTAGTAAAAGTTGTAATAGTGCAAGTTTTTTACAAACGGAAACGGTTCTTTCAAATGTGCAAGCTGAAATAACAAAGGAAAAGATTGAATTAGATTTTTCTAGTTTATTAGAGCGGATTAATGAAAGGAAGATGCTGAAGAAGGAAATATTACTTGATACATATAAAGATTATTTTGAGAATAACATAAAAAGTTTAGGTAATTGGACAATTTATAAGCCTTACATAAAGGAAGGGAAACCGTCTGTTAAAGTGGAGATTAAATGCTAGATGGAAGAAAAAATGTTGGCAGATTGAAGGAAAATCTTTTATGACGTATAGATTAAAAGATCAAAAAAATAATGCTGCATTTTATGAGATTAGTGATAAAAGAGAAATAAAGCCACTAACACATTATGAAGAATACATGATTTGGTGGAAAAAATCCATTGATAAATTTATTAATTTTATGGATGAATATTTGTCATTAACCAATATAGTTGTTAATGTTCCATATTTTAATGATCAAATTCTTTATTCAAATGGGAAAATAGAAAAATATAAAGAAGATAATGTACAAAGATATAATGAAATATACCATGAGATGGTAGACTATTTTAGTATGAGGGAGGGAACAAGAGTTCGAATATTGGATTTAAAGAGAAAGCATTATATAGATCCAGAATACATATTTGGGGGAGCATGGATTGTACATTATCATAATAATTATTATAAGGACCATATGAACTGTCGTACAAGCTAAATAAGATATAGTAGATGTCATTATGGACAATAATATTGTTGTCTACAGAGGACTGGCATATTTTAGCATTGAAAAGAACCTTAAGGCGTTTGTCTTAAGGTTCTTCTTACAGCTAACAGTCGATTTGCTTGTCTATATATTTACAGACATAATAGGAAATGATGTTGGCTGTTACAGTGATAAAAAGTGATTGTATCATATATGTAGCCCCCCTTTAGAAAAAAGTGTAAAAAATTTTTATAGGACAAAGTATAGATTGATTTGTAAGAAACTGCTAATCAAAATATAATTATATTTTTTTGAAAAAATTGGATTGTTTTCTCAATTTTCCTGTCAGTAAATCTAGTGCGGATGATTGATTTTTCAGACTGATAATCGGTTATACAGAGTGAACACAAAAATGCGGTAAACGCAGCAAATATGTAGAACTGCTTTGATGCGTATGTGGTTATGCAGAATATTAATTCCACAAAAGGAAGTTTATGGCACTGATTGTGGAGTACATAACAATATTTTGACGGAGTTATTTTTTCAAAAAAAATAAAATTTTTTTTGAAAAGATTTTATAAAAATAGGATGGTAATTTAAATAAAAAACAACAGGAGGAAAAATAAATGCGAAAAAGTAGAGGATGTGAATTAATACATGATTTTTCAATAGGTTCTATTTTAACTTTATTGGAAGACGTGGTTAATGGAAAACCGTTTTTTACTATTGATATTGACAAGCAAGGAAATGGAAAATATGTTTATATTCCAACAGACAAACAAAATAAATTGGATTGTTTGAGACTTGTATTTGGATTGTTGGTTTATAATAAGAATATTGATGGCATGTTTGATGCTGAAAGAATAGATCCCTTTGAGAATTGGTTATCAGAATCAACGGATACAAAATTGAGAAATCATAGCCTGAAAATTACTTCAGCATTTAGGAAGGTGATTGATCACTTGAATAAAGATGATTTAACATGTAGAATAATAGATGTGCTAAATAAATATTTTGGAAATAGCAATAAATATGATTATTTATATGAATTTTGTAAAATAATATCTAATCGTGGCATCTTGCAACCATACAATACAGTGTCAACGTATCAAGATTTTTTGGACAAATATTCAGATGTTGCGGATTTGCCAGATACATATGATTTTATCAATGATGCAGCAGAAGTATTGTCCGAAACATTAATGTTTTCTTTGAATATTGATAATGTGACTCGTGACGAAAAAAGCAGCTATCGAGTTGTAAACTTTATTTGTAACAAGTCAAGAGATGATTGTAATTATGATCCACATAGAGAGATGAGTTTTATAGAATGTCAAAATGAGTTAACACAATCAACAGCAGTAAAATTTTGTTTAATATCTGAAGAAAAAAGAGAGAAGGAAAATAAAAAAACATATTATTCGCTCGAAAGAACTCTGGCTTTTTTGAAGGGACATGCATGTGTGATCTTAAATATTGATATTGATGAAAGTACCGATGATACATTAAATATATATGTGAGAGAATTTTATAATTATCAATGTATACTTGAATTTTGTGATGATGATATCTTGCAAATACCTGCATGTATAAAGCTTGTAGAAGATAATAAACAAGATTTTATTAAAAAGTTAAGTTGGAAAAAATATGATTATGATATTGTTGAAATGTGTAAAGTTGGATTGTTAAAACAACAAAAGTGGAGAGCATTAGCGTATTTTGACGTATATGAAGATACGAAAGACATTATTTGTTTTTGTGATACGAAAAGACGAATTGATGGAAATGTAGAATTGGGAATAGCAGTTTGTCGAAAAGATCGCAGAAATCAAGATTTAGTCAGTAGCTTGATTTTTTATCATATGTTATATAATTATGGCTCAAGAATATATGGAGGAACTGCTGAAGCAAATGAGCCGATGAATCGAGTGTTTAAGAGATGTGGATTTAAGGAGCATATGAATTATGATCATGATAAAAAACTACAATCTATTCGTGTTCGTGAACGTTTTACATCTGAGAAACCGCCAGAAAGTGACGATAAATTAATAAATAGTATTTATTATCAGAGACACTCTTTGCAGGAAGATGTAGTTAATAAATTAATTATTAAAAAGAAAGAAGCACACAAAAATCATTAAAATGAAAAATACATCAAAAGCTTAAGGAAAAACCATCAAAACAGGATATATTGCAAATCAGCACTGCCTTCATAAATGAGGGCAGTGCTGATTTGTATTTTTCCGTATTAATCTGTAGTGCGAGTTTCGGCAAGCTGCTTTTTTAGCTGCTCGATAAGTTTTGCTTGCTCAACAAGGGCGTTATCTTTTTCGGCAAGAGCATTGTCTTTTTCAGCAATGACATTGTCTTTTTGAGACCGTTTCAAGTTTTGTGTAAACGTTAAAAACTGATATAAGATTTGTGAATAGTTACAAATGGGCAGAGCCGATTTTCCGGATTCTGCCCATATCTGCATTATACAGTAGTTTTTAGGCATGTCAATAAAACCTGCCTAAAATTGACTGCTTTACAGGTTCCGCCCTGCCAGACGTTCTTCAAAATAAATTTCAAGCTGGGAATGGATCTGTCCCCAGTCCTGCCTGTGACCGGTCCATTTTTTCGTGATATCCATGGTTGCCAGATACAGCATTTTCAAAAGGCTGTCATCCGACGGAAAAACCGTCTTGCTTTTGGTCACTTTCCGGAGCTGGCGGTTGAATCCTTCAATCGCATTTGTGGTATAAATCAGACGTCTTACCGCCTCTGGGTACTTGAAATAAGTGGACAACGTAGCCCAGTTATCATGCCAGGATTTATAAATCTTTGGGTACTTGGAATCCCATTTATCCTTGAACAATTCTAACTCATCTAAAGCTGTTTCTTCCGTTGGAGCTGCATATACAAGCTTCAGATCAGCCATCAGTTTTTTGA
>ERZ773252.561-NODE-561-length-42595-cov-9.364198_pt1 | contig 42595 bp, 39 predicted proteins | sample MGYA00580517_ERZ773252 | MGnify/ENA primary metagenome ERZ773252 (study PRJEB29015, sample SAMEA2737766) | human gut metagenome | biome: human gut; feature: human-associated habitat; material: faeces | place: China | collected 2012 ...
AGGGGCGGTCATCGGCCGCCCTATAAGGCTCCCCTTGAGGGGAGCTGTCGGCAACACCGACTGAGGGGGGGCTTTTCTGTCATTTTCTTCTAAGCATATTAATCATTTCCGAAATCGTCTTAATCCCGTAAGCCGCGAAACCGTTAGGAATTTTCACGCCTCTAAGCGATTGTTTCGGCACAATCGCCGACTTAAACCCCAGTTTAGCCGCCTCATTAATACGCTTTTCAAGCTGCGAAACACCTCTAAGTTCACCGCCAAGACCGACTTCACCGATAAATATCATATCCGGCGGCAGAGGAATATCCGCCTGACTTGTCGCGACAGCGGCACAGATACCCAAATCAACCGCCGTTTCATCAATACGAAGTCCGCCGGCAACATTAACATAAATATCTGAATTTGACAAATTCATTCTTGCACGTTTTTCAAGTACCGCGATAAGCAACAGCACACGATTAACATCAATACCGTTTGTCATACGACGCGGATTACCGAATCCGGTCGGTGTAACGAGTGCTTGAATTTCAGCCATAACACCACGACTGCCCTCCATTGTACACACAATCGCACTGCCCGATATATCAACATTTCTGCCCTCCAAAAGCATCATTGACGGATTTTCGACTTCTCTGAGACCGCTGTCACACATTTCAAATACACCGATTTCGTTAGTCGAACCGAAACGATTTTTAACCGCTCTTAAAATTCTGAACGAAAGCTGTCTGTCACCCTCAAAATAAAGCACACAGTCGACCATATGTTCAAGCACTCTCGGACCTGCGATTGCACCCTCTTTTGTAACGTGACCGACTATAAACATAGAAATGCCGAGTGACTTTGCAATGTGCATAAAAGCGTTAGTAGCCTCTCTTACCTGCGGAACACTTCCTGCCGCAGAGGCAATATCCTGCCTGTTCATTGTTTGAATTGAGTCAATAATAACAATGTCGGGTTTAATTTCGTTTATACATTCTATAACCGTTTCAACATCTGTTTCGGAAACAAGATATAGATTTTCCGTTGTAACGCCCAATCTTTCAGCACGAATTTTAATTTGTCCCTCCGATTCCTCACCCGAAACATATAAAATTTTTCTTTCTTCACCGGCTTTTTGGCAAATTTGCAAAAGTAATGTTGATTTACCGATACCCGGATCACCGCCTACAAGTATTAATTCACCCTGTACAATTCCGCCGCCAAGCACTCTGTCAAGCTCCTGTAAACCGGTTTTGTAACGTGTTTCATATCCGACTTTTACATCACCGATTTTTTTCGGCATACGCACACTTCCGCCGTTACTTATAGACATTGCACGCGTAGCAGACGTTTTCTTTTCCGTAATAACAGTTTCCTGTATGGTGTTCCAACTGTTACAGCCTGGGCATTTTCCCAGCCACTTCGGTGATTTGTACCCACATTCACTGCATATATATGTCGTTTTTGTTTTCATTCCTATTCCTTTCATTTATCAGTATTGCCACCACTCCGTCACTTCGGACATCCCTCCTCAAGGAGAGGCTTTTCGGCTCCCTTTGAGGGGAGCTGTCGGCAACGCCGACTGAGGGGTGACATATCCCCACCGCAAAAATTATATCCATAATTTTATAACTTTCCACCCACACTGTCAAGCCACAAATATTACACTCACATTGCGGTTTGCATAATTTACATTACAGCAATGTTACAGCTATGTTAATATCCACTCTATCCACGTACTTATCCACGCAATTCACGCCCGATTTATCCGCAAATATCAAAGTTATCCACGCGTTATGCACCCAGCGTGGATAACTTTATTAACACATTCACAGTTTACATAACCTTTTCTGTCCCCAAAATTTTTATATTCCGAAAATTCAAAAAAATAATACTTATAACGTCAATATTTTTCGGAATAGCCTTGACAAACACCGTCAGTTTTTATAAACTATATGTATATGTAATTATGTAATAATTTGAAAGGATGACTTTTTTATAATGAATAACGCAGATAAAACAATGGACAAAATCGTAGCGCTTTGTAAAGGCAGAGGCTATGTGTACCCAGGCAGTGAAATTTACGGAGGTCTTGCAAACACTTGGGATTACGGTCCTCTCGGTGTTGAATTTAAGAACAACGTAAAAAAAGCTTGGTGGAAAAAATTCATACAGGAATCAAAATATAATGTAGGTCTTGACTGTGCAATCCTTATGAACCCAGAAACATGGGTTGCGTCGGGTCACGTCGGCGGATTCTCGGATCCTCTTATGGACTGTAAAGAATGTAAATCACGTCACAGAGCGGACAAGCTGATTGAAGACTTTGCACACGAAAAAGGTGAGGACATCACAGTTGACGGTTGGAGCAAAGAAAAGATGGTTGAATACATCACAGAAAATAACATTGTCTGCCCAAAATGCGGCAAGCAAAACTTTACTGATATTCGTGAATTTAACCTTATGTTCAAGACATTCCAAGGCGTTACAGAAGATTCTTCATCAGTAGTATATCTTCGTCCGGAAACTGCACAAGGTATTTTCGTAAACTTCAAAAACGTACAACGTACAAGCCGTAAAAAAGTACCTTTCGGCATCGGACAAATCGGTAAATCATTCAGAAACGAAATCACACCGGGTAACTTCACATTCCGTACAAGAGAATTTGAGCAAATGGAGCTTGAATTTTTCTGTGCACCGGGTACAGACCTTGAGTGGCACGCATATTGGAAAGAATACTGTATGAATTTCTTACTTAACCTTGGTATAAGAAAGGAAAACTTGCGTTTCAGAGATCACTCACCTGAAGAACTTGCATTCTATTCAAATGCAACTGCCGATATTGAATTTGTATTCCCATTCGGTTGGGGTGAACTTTGGGGTATTGCAGACAGAACCGATTATGACTTAAAGCAACATATGGAACACAGCGGTGAAAGTATGGAATATATGGACCCAATCACAAATGAAAAATATGTTCCGTATTGTATCGAACCATCACTTGGTGCAGACAGAGTTGCACTTGCATTCCTTGTTGAGGCATATGACGAAGAAGAACTTGAGGGCGGCGACACAAGAGTTGTTATGCACTTGCATCCGGCGCTTGCACCGATAAAGGCTGCCATTCTTCCGCTTTCAAAGAAACTTGACGAAGGTGCAACAGCTGTATACGAACAGCTTTCAAAGAAGTTCAACTGTGAGTATGACAATGCAGGCTCAATAGGTAAGCGTTACAGAAGACAAGACGAAATCGGTACACCGTACTGTATCACATATGACTTCGAATCAGCAGAAGATAACTCGGTTACAGTCCGTGACAGAGATACAATGGAACAGCAAAGAATTAAGATTGACGAACTTGAAAAGTTCTTGGAAGAGAAGTTAGAATTTTAATAATGTTGTTGGTGGGGGTAAATTGCTATGAAATTTGTTGATGAATTTAAAGATTTTATATCTCGTGGAAACGTAGTTGATATGGCAGTCGGCGTTGTTGTCGGTGGTGCATTTAAAAGCATTGTCGATTCACTTGTTGCCGACATTATCAACCCGGGTATTGCATACGTTGTATCTCTTATAACAGGTGCACTCAAAACAGCCGCTACAAGTACAGTCGGTGACACAAGTGCCGTTGAATCGGTTATGGATATGTCTAAATGGATAATTCCGGGTACATCAATAAATATCGGTAATTTCCTTTCGGCTATTATTAATTTCCTTATCCTTGCATTTATAATTTTCTGCGTAGTTAAGGGACTTAATAAACTAAATGATAAATTCAAAAAGAAAGTTGAGGAAGAAGTCACTCCTGCGGGTCCTACCCAAGAAGAACTTCTTGCCGAAATACGCGATTTGTTAAAAGACAAAGAATAATACAAAACCCAATCGAACGAAATTCGATTGGGTTTTCTTTTATTTTTCTATTTGCTTTACCTCTGCATACGGCTTCATATTTCCATTCCACACATATACATCTATACTGTCATATTCCGTATCACTCAAATCAACCTCCGCCGTCATATTATGTATGTCAGGTGTCACAATCTTTTTAAGTTCATTACCTTTTCTGAACGCAACATACATCACTTCGTCATCTTCTTCAAAATTAAGCGATACGATAAGTTTGTTATCTTTTATTCCACACTCAATTTTATTGTTCATTAAAACAGTCGGCATTGGTGTGACTGTCGGAGCAGCCGTTGGTGTTGCCGTTGGACTTAGCGTCGGTGTCGGTACTGTCGTTGGTGTTGCTGTCGGTTTTACCGTTGGTGTTGCCGTTGGACTTGGTGTTACTGTCGGTGTCGGTACTGTCGTAGGCGTTGCTGTCGGTTTTACTGTTGGTGTTGCCGTTGGACTCAGTGTTGCTGTCGGTGTCGGTACTGTCGTAGGCGTTGCTGTTGGTGTTGCCGTTGGTGTCGCTGTCGGTACTGTCGTAGGCGTTGCTGTCGGTTTTACTGTTGGTGTTGCCGTTGGTGTCGCTGTCGGCATAATTGCCTTAACCGCATTATACGCATTCAATCTTCCGCCGCTTATAACTTTACCTGTAAGTGCCGAAAGCTTGTCTGAACTCGAACACAAAGTTTCTTTAATTTCTTTTGCCGAAATATTCGGATTTACTGCACGCATTACCGCAACAGCACTTGCAACCATAGGTGTAGCCATAGAAGTTCCCGACATTGTTCCGTAACTGCTTGTCGGAATTGTACTGTAAATAACTGTACCCGGTGCTGCAATATCAACACTTGTTGCACCGTAATGCGACTTCTCGTTAAGCTCATCACTGCTTGTCGTGTTTGCAACAGAAATTACATTGTCAAGGTCTTTGGTAAGTTGTGACGGATATACCGCCGTTTGATCGTTATCAGGTTGCGGTGTACTTGTCGCAATATTTCCCGCCGCAATAACAAAGAATATATCCGGCACCGCCTCAATCGCCGATTTAACGATACTCACCGAAGTACTTCCCCAACCTGCACCGCCAAAACTGCAATTAATAATATTTATATCATTCTTTTTTGCGTAATTAATCCCTTCTATTATATAAGATAAAGTACTTTTACCACTGCTGTTAAAAATCTTTATTGATGCGATTTTGGCATTACGTGCAACAGACGCCACACCCTTGGAATTGTCGGTCACCGCACTCACAATACCTGCAACGTGGACGGCGTGATTACTCACATATGACACATCACCGTTACTGTCGCCGCAATTCCAACCATATATGTCATCAATATAGCCGTTACCGTCATTATCAATGCCGTCACCGACATTTTCTCTCGTATTCATCCATATATTATCAATTAAATCCTCGTGATTTGTCTGTATACCCGAATCCATAACTCCGACAGCCACATCAGAGCAATCGATATCAAAATCCCAAAGCTTTTTTGCACCGATTAAATCAAGCACAGCTTGTTTTCCGTTTTGATAGTACGTGTCATTAGGTTCGGAAAACTCATATACATTGTAGTTAGGCTCTGCATATTCAATATTCGGCATAGCCTTTAACTTTTCAATCGTATCTATAACATTTTCACGGCTCGGATTTTCCAAATCAAGTACATATATAATAGGCTCTGTTTTATCAGAAAACAAACTGATACTGCTTGCATCGTCACCAAAAATACATTTTGCATCACTGATATTCAATTCTTCAAACGGGTCTGAACACATTGAAACAGCATCGGTAATCTGCGGTTTTAACTGCACAAGCACACTTCCGTAATCAAAATCCAACCCGTCATATTCATCTGCATAAACATTAATCCCCAGCCACATCATAGCCAATAACGCGGCAAAAAATATATATCTGAATCTTTTCATAACCATAGCTCCGCTTTTCAAATTGCTTTAATTTCAGTATATCACTCAATTTTTATAAAGTCAATTTAAACCTCGTTTTTCGCTTGACTTTTTTGTTTTACTATGGTAAAATATTAAGGTACTTTTGGAGAAGTATCGAAGCGGTCATAACGGGGCGCACTCGAAATGCGTTTGCCTTAACAGGCACGTGGGTTCGAATCCCACCTTCTCCGCCAAAGAGAATGCTGATTTTTAATCCGCATTCTTTTTTTACTATGTGAATTTTTATAAAGGAGTAAAACAATGCAGACAGAAGAAAAACAAATGAAGATGAGTTATCTTATAAAGCGCTTTGTACCGTATTTCAAAAAATACAAATGGATACTGATACTTGATCTAATCTGCGCGTCACTGACAACAGTTTGTGAGCTTGTATTCCCAATGCTCGTGCGTTACATAACAAATATGGGTATCAATAACATAGCAGGATTAACCGTCGGAATAATCTTAAAAATAGGACTTTTCTATCTGATTTTAAGAATAATCGACTCTGCGGCAAATTTCTATATGGCTGACACGGGACATATTATGGGAGCAAAAATCGAAACAGATATGCGCCGTGACTTATTCGCACACCTTGAAACGCTTTCACATTCATACTTTGCCGAACACAAAGTCGGACAAATTATGGCACGAATAACAAGTGACTTGTTTGATATAACAGAATTTGCACACCACTGCCCCGAAGAATTTTTCATCGCCGCACTGAAAATAATCGTTTCATTTATAATTCTTTGCGGAGTAAACGTACCGCTTACGGTTATTGTGTTCGCATCACTTCCGCTTATATTCTGTTTTGTAAAATTCTTTAATACGCGTATGCGTAAAGCGTTCAAGAAACAGCGTAACCAAATCGGCGAAATTAATTCACAGGTTGAGGATACATTGCTCGGTATAAGAGTGGTAAAGTCATTTGCGACAGAAGAACTTGAAGCTGAAAAATTTGAGGATGGCAACAAAAAATTTCTTGATACAAAAAAACTCGGATATTTCTATATGGCAGGTTTTCAAACATCAAACAGAGCCTTTGAGGGTGTAATGTATTTGATAGTCGTTGTTGCGGGTGCGTTGTTTATGATTAACGGCAAAATCTCCCCTGCCGACCTTACCGCATATCTTTTGTATGTAAGCACGCTCCTTGCCACTTTGCGTACAATCATTCAATTTACCGAACAATTCCAACGCGGTATGACAGGTATTGAGCGTTTCCTTGAAATTATGGACGCACCTGCCGAAATAACAGAAAAAGAAAATGCCGATGAATTGAAAAATGTTCAAGGAAATATAACGTTTGAAAACGTCGGATTTCATTACAGTGACGATGACACAAACGTGCTGTCAAATATAAATCTTAACATCAAGAAAGGCGACAGCGTTGCACTTGTCGGTCCATCAGGCGGCGGAAAAACAACGCTTTGTAACCTTATCCCACGTTTTTATGACGTCACAGAAGGACGTATTTTAATTGACGGCAAAGATATAAAGAACGTCACATTAAATTCGCTCCGAAATTCAATCGGTGTCGTTCAACAGGACGTTTACTTGTTCTCGGGAACGGTCTTTGAAAACATCGCCTACGGATTAAGCGGTGCAACACGCGAAGATGTTATAAACGCCGCCAAGCTTGCAGGTGCACATGAATTTATTTCAAACCTCGAAAACGGATATGACACATATGTCGGCGAACGTGGAGTTAAACTTTCGGGCGGTCAAAAGCAAAGAATAAGTATCGCAAGAGTATTCTTAAAAAATCCGCCTATACTTATTCTTGACGAAGCGACCTCCGCACTTGATAATGAAAGCGAAAAAATCGTGCAAGACTCACTTGAAAAACTTGCAAAAGGCAGAACAGTGTTCACAATCGCCCATAGACTTACAACAATCCGTAACGCAAATATGATTCTTGTCCTCACCGAAAACGGTATCGAAGAGCAAGGCACACACCAAGAATTGATTGATAAAAAAGGATTGTACTACAACCTATACAGTATGTACACCTCACTATAACAAACAAAAATGCGGTCTGTATGACCGCATTTTTTATAGTAGTGGTGCTACTAACCTTATAATATGTCCTAAAAGCTTTGTGAAAATATTAAAATGTTTAACGTCCTCTAATGTAATCTTCTGCGACAATTCAAGCGTGTCTTTGAAATCACGTTCAATATCCATAACCGCCGGTACATTAAGCATATAAGCCGCACATTCATAGTGAAGATACAAACTTCTGTAATCGTGGTTTACCGTACCGACAATGGCTTTTTTACCGTCACTTATCGACATTTTCGCGTGAACAAAACCGGGTGTATATTCGTATATTTCTATACCTGCTTTCAAAAGTTCCTTATAATATGTTCTCGCAAGATAGAACGCATATTTCTTGTCGGGAATATGTGGCATTATAATCTTAACGTCAACGCCCCTTTGAGCCGCATACTTCATACACTCATACATCTCGTCATCAATAACAAGATACGGCGTCATTATATAAGTATATTCCGACGCATTGTTCAGATTATTTATATACGCACGCTTTCCGATATAAACTTCATCAAGTGGAGTATCGCCGAACGGTATTACAAATCCGTCCGTACTTACGGAATATTTTTTTGACGCTTGGATATATTCACCGCAATCCTCAATGTGTTCATCATTTACGTTCCACATTTCGAGAAACATCGCCGTAAATCCCGCGACCGCCTCGCCTCTGAGCATAAATCCCGTATCTTTCCAATGCCCGAAACGCATCTTTTCATTAATATATTCATCTGAAATATTTATCCCACCGCAAAATGCCACCGCACCGTCTATAACCATTATTTTTCTGTGGTCACGATTGTTTTGGTGAGTTGACAAAAGCGGTACAATCGGCGAAAATATACGACATTTAATCCCTTGTCTTTCAAGATATTCATTGTATTTTCGCGGAAGCGTCACGATACAGCCCATACCGTCATACATAACGCGAACTTCAACGCCCTGTTTAACTTTTTTCTTTAAAATTTCAAGAATTTCATTCCACATACGGCTCGTGTGATTTATAATAAAGAACTCCAAAAATATGAATTTTTCCGCTTTCAAAAGCTCCTTTTTCATATCCTCAAACATTCTCTCGCCTATGCTGTAATACTGTACACCCGTATTTGTGTAAGCAGGAGAACCGCCGTATTTCGATAAATACCTTGCAAAGCCGTCCTGATTTTTATCGGTCTGATAAATATTTTTCATAACATCTTTGTCTTGAACAAGATACTTTTTGTTTGCCTCTTGAATATTCTTGTAATCGTCACCTATATTCATTGACACTCCCTGTGCCCTTGTAAACAGATAAAACAAAGCACCGAATATAGGTATAATCGCAATAAGCGTTATCCACGTCATTTTAAAAGTAGATTCCTCTGTACGATTAATTTCAAATATTATAAGTACGGCACTCAAAACAGTCGAAAGACCGAACAAAACCTTTGAATAGTCGGAAATCCATATATACATTGCAACAAACGTAATGATTTGCATTAAAAGCATTACCATTGCAACGAATTTGTTTGAATATAAAAGTCTGTAAATCTTTTTCATTCAAAATCCTCCTTTCAAACGGCTATTTTAAATTTTTTATATACGCAAACGTTTTTTCTTCCCCTTCTTGCTGCAACATCATAAGCCACCCTTCAAGCAGCTTTGCAGTGTTTGGATGCATACTTGTTTTAGCATTTCCCTTTAAGAAATATTCTATCGGATTATCGTTTGTATATTTGTCGTCCAAATAAATTTTTCCTGCCGCAACACGGTCGCAAAACATTTCTTTAACATATTTTAACGGCATTTCGACCGCCTCCATACGTCTTGTTTTGGGATTGTAGTCTGTCCAATATTCAAAGTGATGTTTGTTTCTTCCCTTGTGGTGCATCCAAGCCTTTGAATAACCGTATTCACGTCTTTCGCCCTCTGTCGGACTTCTGTCACCGAGATAAAATCTTGCTCCCGGTAAAAATTCAGTCGGTGAATATTTCGACAAATCGTGACGCATACCCTGCCACAAAATTCCGCACCTTAGGCAATGATACATTACCTTGTGACGGTGCCTTGTGATTGTCATAAAATGTTTTATAAAATGCCACATACAGTGATTCTTCCTTTTTCTATAATAGCTTATTATATCACAAATACCGACATTTTACAATACCAAAACGTTGCACCTCTCAAAACAAAAAAATCGGCTGCCAAAATTTCGGCAGCCGATTTTCGATTAGTTACTTCTTCTTTCCATTTCCTTATAAATATCTTCCCAAGTCATACCGTTGTCAACCAGCATAACAGTAAGGTGATAAATAAGGTCAGCGGTTTCATAGCTGATTTCGTCCTTATCGCGGTTTTTACCTGCAATAACAACTTCGGTAGCCTCCTCACCGACTTTTTTCAAAATCTTATCTTCGCCCTTATCGAACAAGTAATTTGTATAACTGCCCTCTTCAGGGTGTTCTTTTCTGTCCATAACTACAGCCTGTTCACGTGCAAATACATCTGTCTTAGTCTGTTCCTTTGCGTCCTCAACAAGCTTGCCGTCCTCAATCTTTCTGAAGAAACAACTTCTGTTTCCCGTATGACACGCAGGACCGGCAGGATTAACAAGCACAACAAGACAATCGCAGTCGCAGTCAACGCGAACTTCTTTAACGTACATATAATTACCCGAAGTATCGCCCTTTACCCAAACTTCCTGTCTGCTTCTTGACCAAAAAGTTGCCCTGCCTGTTTCAAGAGTTTGCTTAATCGTGTCCGCATTCATATATGCAACCATAAGCACCTCGTTAGTTTCAATATTCTGCACAACCGCCGGAATAAGTCCGCTTGCGTCAAATTTAAGAGTATTTATTAATTCTTCCATTTATGTAATTCCCCTTTCAATTTATATAAAACAAATTTACTTCATCTCCATTAAGTTCCAATTCTTTGCTATATAGTCCACACCCGAAATTATTGTGAATACAACCGAAATCCAAATAAGTATATCTGAAATCAATTTAGGGTGTACACCCAAGAATGTATTTTGAATCGGAAGCAAAAGCATTGCAACGATAATTGCAACCATTTGCGTAACGGTTTTAAGTTTGCCCCACATACTTGCGGCAACAACCTTGCCTTCACCCGCCGCAACAAGTCTTATACCCGCAACCGCAAATTCTCTTACAAGCACAATCATCAATGCCCACACACTCATACGGTCATAGTACATCAATATCAAAAATGCCGCCGTTGTAAGTACCTTGTCCGCAAGCGGATCGACGAATTTGCCGAAAGTCGTTACTTGATTATATTTTCTTGCAACGTGACCGTCTATTGCATCAGTTATCGACGCAAGTACAAAAACACCAAGTGCCGCATAATGACACATTACGTTATCTATCATAAACAACACCATAAATATCGGTACAAGAACTACACGAATCATTGTAATTTTATTAGCTGTATTCATCAAATCACCTCCGCTTGACCTGTAAGGTCATATTCATCTGCGTCAAGAATTTTCACTTTTATAATATCGCCCGGAGTAACTTCTTCCTCCGTTGCAAAATATACTTTTCCGTCAACATCAATACTGTCGCCGCGACTTCTGCCGTAGAACAAGAAACTTTCTTCATCGTATCCCTCAACCAAAACTTCAAGTGTTTTGCCAAGCTTAGCCTTGTTAAGTTCAAGCGATATTCCCTGTTGAAGTGTCATAAGTCTGTCAAGACGTTCTTCCTTGATTTCCTCATCAACCTGATTCGGAAAATCAGCCGCAGGAGTATCTTCTTCCTGTGAATATGTGAAAGCACCCATTCTGTCAAAACGCACCTTTTTAACAAATTCATAAAGGTCGTTAAACTGTTCCTCCGTTTCACCCGGAAAGCCTACAATTATAGACGTTCTGATTGTGCAGTCAGGCATTTTTTCTCTTATTTTATTTATTCTCTCAACCATTTGTTCTTGAGTTGTACGTCTTGCCATACGTCTTAAAATCTCATTGTTGCCATGCTGTACGGGCATATCGATATAATTGCATATCTTATCGTATTTAGCCATTGTATCAATAAGACCGTCCGTAATAGCCTCGGGATAGAAATAATGCACTCTTATCCACTCAATACCGTCAACAGCGACAAGTTTTTCAAGCAACTTATCAAGCGAATATTCGCCGTACAAATCTTTTCCGTAACGTGAAGTATCCTGTGCAATAAGTATAAGTTCCTTAACACCGTTTTTCGCAAGATTTTCAGCTTCTTCAACTATATCTTCAATTTTTCTGCTTCTAAAATGTCCTCTAATCATAGGAATAGCACAATAAGTACAGTTATTATCACAACCGTCAGCAATTTTCAAATATGCCGTATATGACGGTGTTGACAAAATTCGCGGAAGCCGTTCGTCGGGAGTTCTGTCATTATGACCGCATATTACAGGTTTTTCACCCTTAAATGCCTCGCGGATAACCTCCGCGATTTTATCATAATCACCTGTTCCGACTATTGCATCAACCTCGGGCAGTTCGATTAAAATATCATTGCTGTATCGTTCTGCCAAGCAACCTGTCGCAATAAGCAATCGACATCTTCCGTTTTTGTATTGAGCCATTTCAAGTATAGCGTCTATTGATTCCTGTTTAGCCGACTCGATAAAACCGCAAGTATTTACGATTATGACATCGGCGTCCGACGGATTATACGTTATATTAAAACCGTCATTTGCCAATATACCGAGCATAATTTCGGCATCTGTCTGATTTTTCGCACAGCCAAGCGAAACAAGACCAATGTTATACATAAGTTTACTCTCCATATTCTTCTTTTATATTATCTATACAATTTTTAATGTCAGAAAAGCCGTAACCTCTGTACATAAAATATCGTATACATTTATCAATGTTTTTCTTTTCAAAGTCACCTTTAAGTCTTTTTTCAACAAGAGGCAAAAGCATATCTTCTTCGTCCTCATCAAGATACGAAACCGCCTCCTCAACGTATTCCGCGTCTATACCCTTGCTGTAAAGCTCGGACTTAATACGTCTTTTACCGTATTTCTTCAAATTCTTTAAATCCTTTGCCTTTGCAATCGCATACTTTCTGTCGTCCAAAAAGCCGTAATTTCTGCAAAATTCAAGAATTTCATCTATATCTTCTTCCTTTGCACCGGCTCTCTTCAGCTTATCCGAAAGTTCACGCTCACTGTGCGAACGAAATTCAAGCAATCTCAAAGCCTTGTCTTTAGCCTCATCAAAGGTCAGTTCTTTTTTTTCTCTGTTATATCTCATAATACAAAGTAACCAAATAATTCTCCAAAATTAATTCCGCCGATAACCTTATCCTTGTATTTGCCTTTCAAATGGTCATATCCGCTTTGCATTTGCTCTGACTTAATGCCGTAGCTAAGCGACATATATGCCTCAATGTATGCGGAAAGGTGGTCACATCCGCGTATAATCTGTCCGTCTATCGGATTGTATTTGTCTTCATTATACTTTTCGTTTATCAAGTCCGACGTAACCATATTGATTTCGCCGTCATCAATAATTTTAGAGTCAAATTCATTCTGCGTGTAATACTCTATCTCCCTGTGCCAAGCAGGCGGCAAAAGCGGATAAATAACTTCACGCATTTGTTCATCTTCTATTTCACTGATTATGCTGTCCAAACCCTTGACGCTGTTCTTTACCGGTGACACAATATCCCTTGTCAAGACCTCGGGTAAATCGTGAAAAAGCCCCGAAAAAAAGTTGTTTTCAAGACGTTTTCTGCAAGGATTGTCAAGTTCAAGCGACATAAAGTACGACAAAATCGCAACGACAAGCATATGCCCCATAACAAAAGTTTCGGGCATTCTTACCGCTTTTGCCCACCTTTGTTGGTATCTCAGCTTTCCTATAAGCGACAAAAACTCTTGAAGATACTTACTTCCGGCAAAATATCTGAAGCCATGAAAAGTATCACAAGCCGCCAATCCCTGTGCCATTTCGGTTTTAACCTGTTCTATACCGAAAGTCTGCGGATTCATAGGGTAAATTATTTTAAATTCCCAGTTGCTTGCATGGTAATGTGCGGCTTTTAAAATCTGTTTTTCAAGAGATGCGTAATCTTTGTCAAGATAATACTGTTTCATTCTCTCAAAGAAACAGCCACCGATACCGTCCATATGTTCTTCAAGCTCTGAAAGTACCCAATTATCTATTTGAAAGCCTTTTTCTTTTACAAGTTTATGATAAATAGGCGGTTTAATGTCAGTAAGCACAATTCTGTGAAAAAACTCAAATATTCCGCCCTCAATAAGTTTTATCATATCAACGCTTTCGCCCTCGCACTTTGCAAGCACATAAGCATAAAACATCTTGTGTGCCTGCTTGTCAAGCTCCGTAAAGCCGGTCCAAGGACGGATATGGTCGTTCCAACGCTGAATAGATGCCGCCTCATACATCAGAGAAATAAGAGATTTTTTAATCATTTAATTTTACTCCATCACAATATTATAACCGTTCTTTTCAAGTACCTTAATAACTCTTTCGCCGTGTTCTCTGCCGCCGACTTCACAAGCAATATGAATAATTGCCTCGTTCGGATCAAGTTCTGCACTCAATCTGTCGTGCTGTACCATTACGATATTTGCGTTTGCCTCGGCAAGAATGTGTGAAAGATGTTCCAAACTTCCCGGAATATCAAGAAGTGTAGTCTTAAATTTAAGCTTTCTCTCACGCGTAACAAGACCAAGCTCGATAATTCTGTGAATAAAGCTAACATCAATATTACCGCCAGAAAGTACGCAAGCGATTTTCTTACCCTTAACGTCAACCTTGTTGTTAAGAACAGCCGCAAGCGGTGTAGCACCGGCAGGTTCAACAACTTGCTTTGTTCTTTCAAGAAGCAGTAAAATAGCCTCTGAGATTTCCGCATCCGATACCGTTACAACATCATCTGCATACTTGTTGATAAGTTCAACAGTTTTGTCACCCGGTATTTTAACCGCAATACCGTCTGCGATAGTAACGGCTGAATCGGTAGTAACGTGTTTTTTCTCTTTAAATGAATTGTAAATTGCAGGAGCGCCCTCGGCTTGTACACCTACAATTTGCACACGCGGATTGATTTGCTTTATGCAAGCCGCAACACCGGCCAAAAGACCGCCGCCGCCTGCCGGTACAAGTACCATATCAACAGTAGGTAAATCCTCAAGAATTTCTATACCGATTGTACCTTGTCCTGCCATAACTTCAAGGTCGTCATATGGGTGAAGGAAAGTTGCACCTTCTTTTTCTTGAATTTCAACCGCTTTTTTGTAAGCATCGTCATAACAATCTCCGTAAAGCACAACCTTGGCACCGTAACCCTCTGTCGCACTCACCTTAGCAATAGGAGCAGACTTCGGCATAACGATAGTTGCGGGAATATTGTGAACGTGTGACGCATACGCAACACCTTGTGCATGGTTGCCGGCAGATGAAGCAACGGCTGAAGTAATTTCGCCTCTTTCAACAAGTGCGGCAATCTTATTTGACGCACCTCTTATTTTAAATGAACCTGTTTTCTGTTGGTTCTCAAATTTTAAATATATCTCTCCGCCTGTCATGTCAGAGAAAGTTTTAGATGATTCAATCTTAGTTCTGTGAATAGTCGGCTCAAGACGTTTAGCCGCAAGTTCAATTTCTTTTAATTCCAAATCCATTTTTTTCGCAAGTCCTTTCTTACTTTTCCTTATCTTATAATTATACCGCAATTATATCTATTTTTCAATAGCAGATTTTATTTATATGCAAAATCATTATATTATTCACAAAACAATCCACCATTCCCCACTCCTCACCCTCATTTTTCTTCATATACTTTCCACTCGGGCGGCCAATTACCGCCCCTACACACTTTTCTCTTTTCCTCCTCATTTCGTAGGGGCGACCATTGGTCGCCCACTTACCATACACAAAAATCCCACAATTCCCTCACCTTCCCTTGCAAACCGCCACAAAATATAGTATAATAAGAAAGTTGCATATAAAAATCGAAAGGAGTCACAATAAATGGAACAACCGAAAGAAAACAAAATGGGTACAATGCCTGTAAACAAATTGCTTGTAACAATGTCACTGCCTATGGTTATATCAATGATAGTGCAAGCACTTTATAACATAGTCGACAGTATATTCGTATCAAGACTTTCCGAAGACGCACTGACAGCCGTTTCAATGGCATTTCCAATGCAAAACCTTATGATTTCCGTAGCAGTCGGAACAGGGGTAGGTATAAACGCAATGCTTTCACGCGCACTCGGCGAAAAAAAGTTTGAAGCGGCAAACAAGACCGCCGAAAACGGTATATTTATAGAAGTTCTCGGATATGTTTTATTTTTACTTATAGGAATTTTCGTAACAAAGCCGTTTTTCCTTGCACAAGCGGGTGCAGGTGATATTGCAAATATGGGTATTGAATATACAAGAATTTGTCTGCTTATGTCATTTGGTATTTTTATGCAGATTGGTTTTGAAAGAATCCTTCAATCCACAGGACGAACAATATTCACAATGATAACACAGTCAACAGGTGCAATTATCAATATCATACTCGATCCTATATTAATTTTCGGTTTGTTCGGTATGCCGAAAATGGGTGTTGCCGGTGCGGCGATTGCGACTGTAACAGGTCAAATATGTGCGGCAATTCTTGCGATTACATTTAACCTTACCAAAAATCCCGATGTACATATCAGCTTTAAAGGTTTTAAACCGCAGATTATATTTGTAAAGAACATTCTTTCTGTCGGTATTCCTTCAATAATTATGTCGTCAGTCGGCTCTGCAATGACTTTCGGTATGAATAAAATTCTTATCACTTTTTCATCAACTGCAGTTGCGGTATTCGGTGTATACTTTAAACTTAACAGTTTTGTATTTATGCCTGTATTCGGTCTTAATAACGGTATGGTGCCGATTGTTTCATATAACTACGGCGCACAAAACAAAAAACGTCTTACAAAAACCATTAAGCTCGCAATTATGTACGCGGTTTGTATTATGTTTATAGGAATTATGCTGTTCCAGTTTATACCCGATGTACTTTTGAAATTGTTTGACGCTTCAGACCATATGCTTGAAATCGGTATTCCGGCATTAAGAGTAATCAGCCTCAGCTTTGCATTTGCAGGTATATGTATAGTTATTTCATCAAGCCTGCAAGCATTGGGACACGGCTTTTTAAGTATGATGATTTCTATAACACGTCAGCTTATCATACTTCTTCCGTCAGCATATATCCTTGCAAAATTCGGCGGTATCCACGCGGTTTGGTGGTCATTCAACATTGCCGAAATCGGCTCATTGACGTTATCATTGTTATTCTTTAAACATATGTATAACAAGATAATTAAACATTTAGGAGAATAGTAAATATCCCCCGGCTATACCGGGGGATATTTATTTAGCATAGATTCTTTATGATTCAGTATTATTTCTGCTCACATTTGGCAATAAAAAAAACAAACCGCATAATAATGCGATTTGTTTGCCGTTTTTGGTCGGGATGACAGGATTTGAACCTGCGGCCCCTACGTCCCGAACGTAGTGCTCTACCAAACTGAGCCACATCCCGATACAACCTATAAACAACATAGATTATTATACCACCACTCTTCCGCAAAGTCAACCACCAAAACAAAATTAATCCAATATTTTTTACAAAGTAAAAAGACGGATTGCTCCGTCTTTTTAAAAATCGGTTTCATCATCGTCTGCAACCGAAACAGGTTGTTTAACAATTTGTTTTTCTTCATTTTTTTCTTCAATTTTTTCTTCTTTAACTTCATCTATTCTCGGTTTCTTCTTATTAAATATACGCGCAACGGTATCGTCTACAAGATAATGCGATATAAGCGCACACAACACAGCAATAGCATAAACCGCCGCAACATATCCCATATTACCCACCAAACCGATTTGCACGAATATATCAACAACAACCATATGATACAAATACAATCCGTACGACAAATCAAACTTAAATCTGATTTTACCGAAACTGTAACCGAAACCGACAGTCATAAGGCAAAGCAAAAGCACTTGAATCATATCCATATACTCACCTGTTCTCACGCCGAACCTGTCGCAATAAATCGCACGGGCAATAAACAAAATCACACACAATATTTTTGTTTTTGAAAGTATCGGCACGATTTTTTCACGATAGCGGTACATAAACCAACCCGCAAAATACATATAAAAATACGGCATACACGAATGTGAGATAATCAACCGTCCCGTTTCGGGCAATATTTCCTGTAAGTGTGGCACAACAAGATTAAGTGCCATAGACAGTATCATTACAAATATCCATACCCACAGTTTTCGATTTTTTAAAAATCTGTATATTATCGCAGTAATAATGTAAAACTGGACTGTAAATATCATTGTCCAAAGATTTGCTTGAAAATTTCCTATTCCGAAATTACTTATAAAATCCGGTTGTGGCAAATCCCGTATAAAAACAAGCTGTCCCAGAAACCACGTCACAAAAGTCTTGTTCAGCACAAATCCGCAAAATGCCGCCGCAACAATCACTCCGACAATTATACACACCCACAGCGACGGAATTATTCTAAGTACACGTTTTTTCAAAAACTCCCACGTGTTTTTACTTCTCTCCATAGATGCCGGAACCAAAAAACCGCTTATGCAAAACAGCACAACGACACCGTTCCACCAATCAAATACAGGCGACACTTCCTGCAATCTTATATGTCTGAATATGTGCAGAGTCATAACGTAAAACGCACTGTACAGTCTAAGCACATCAAAACAGTTGTTCGCAAAATCAAATTTAATCTGTTCTTTTACCTTGTTCATCACTTCACCCCAATACTTTTTGTCGTATATTCTTATTATATGTCATAAAATATTATTAGTCAAGTGAACAAAATAATACAACAATTTTTAAAATGAAAGTTGTGATTTAAAGAGTATTAATGAGAAATAAAGAGAAAATAAGAGATTGTTATTTGATTTATTAAAAATTTTTTAAAAAGTGTTGACAACAATCAAAAAACATAGTAAAATAGCCGTTGTGAGTTAAAGAAGTAAGCTTTAACATGAATAGATTAAGTATAGGAGGACACAACTATGAATTCAAGCTATTTGCAAAAGCCACAAGACGTAGAAAGAAAGTGGTATGTTGTTGATGCAGCTGACAAGCCACTTGGTCGTGTTGCTGCAACAGTTGCAAGCATTTTAAGAGGTAAGCACTTACCTACATTTACACCAAACGTAGATTGCGGTGACCACGTTATCGTTATCAATGCTGATAAGATTATCCTTACAGGTAATAAGCTTAACCAAAAGGTTCGTTACTACCACACAGGCTGGGTAGGCGGAATTAAGGAAATCCACTACAACAAGCTTATGGCAGAAGAACCTGAAAAGGCTGTTATGTACGCTGTAAACGGTATGCTTCCAAACAACACAATCGGAAGAAAAGCTCTTACAAGACTTCGTGTTTACAAGGGTACAGAACATGATCATCAAGCACAAAATCCAATCGCTTGGACAGGCGAAATAAAGTAAGGAGGACAATATAAATGGCTAAAGAACAATACTACGGTACAGGTAGAAGAAAATCTTCTGTTGCAAGAGTTCGTCTTGTTCCGGGCAACGGAAAAATCACAATAAACGGCAGAACAATCGATGAATACTTTGGTCTTGATACACTAAAGCTTATCGTTCGTCAGCCACTTGAACTTACAAAGACAACAGATAAGTTCGACGTAATCGCAAAAGTTGAAGGCGGTGGTTTCACAGGTCAAGCCGGTGCAATCCGTCACGGTATCTCAAGAGCACTTCTTGAAGTTGATACAGAAGCTTACAGAGCAGACCTTAAGTCAGCAGGCTTCCTTACAAGAGACTCAAGAATGAAGGAAAGAAAGAAGTACGGTCTAAAAGCCGCTCGTCGTGCTCCACAGTTCTCAAAAAGATAAGTTTTACGACATATCAAAAATACCGCAGTCTTACGACTACGGTATTTTTTTATTGTCTATATACTAAAACCAATACGGATCCCAGTCACTTGTCAGACGTGTAAGTGCCTCCATATAGAAATAATCTCCCCATGTATTACACTCATCAACACCGCCGTTATTACATGTATTATGCGGTGTTTTCTTTGCGTATGTACCGTGAAGCAAAAGTCCGTTAGACTCTTTACTGTCTTTAACGGCACAATTATCAATAATTGCTTTAAGCAATCTTTTAGCCGTCTGCGTATAATATTCAGCCTCATCTTTATCAAGATATTTAGCCATTTCAAGCATACCGCATACCGCTATAACACCTGCTGAAGAATCACGCGGTTCATCACTGCCGGTATCAAAATCAAAGTCCCAATAAGGCACTAAATCCTTCGGCAAATGTTCCATAAAATATTTTGTTACGCGTTTAAATATATCCAAATATTCTTTATTTCCTGTTTTAGAATACGCAACCGCACTGCCGTATATTCCCCAAGCCTGACCTCTCGCCCAAGCCGAGCCGTCACGATTACCCTGACAAGTAACACCCTTTGTAGGTTTACCTGTTTCCATATCAAAGAAATATGTATGATATGTCGAATTATCGTCACGCACGATATTTTCCATCGCTGTTTTTATATGCGCCTGTGCTTTTTCTTCATACTTTTTATCACCTGTCACCTTGCTTGCCCAGAAAAGCAACGGCATATTCATAAGACAATCTATTATAAGTCTGTAATTGTCCTTATCGCCTATTTTGCCCCACGCCTGAAAGAACTGACCTTTTTCGTGAAAACGTTTCATCAAATTATCCGCCGCCAAAAGTGCCGCACGTTTACCAACTTCACTGCCTGTAAGCTTATATGCCGCAACGCAAGACGGGCTGTACAAAAAGCCCATATCGTGATGGTCGGTATTAATATGATGTTCTATTCTGTAAAGGAAATTGTCCACTTGACAAAGTGCCGCCTCCTTTAATTTATCGTCTTTGTTACTCTCATAAGCAAGCCACAATTCACCGGTCCAAAACCCCTCTGTCCAGTCTGTATTTTCTGTTTGCCTGTAAAAATTATTTTCACTGTTTGCACCCGGAAAACAGTCAAAAAACTCGTCAACATTATGTTCAATAAGCGAAATCGCCTTATTGTGTGCGTCACGAATTTCTTTATCATCAGCCACCGGATAGCCTTGTAATTCTTCCATAGTTATCATACTTAAAATCACACTCCTTATATAATAATTATACCAACACAGCCAAGTTATTTCAATAGCAATAATTTAATGTCAATAAATTGAATGTATAACAATAGGCAAGCCGAAAATATAGGCTTGCCTATTCAGTCTACCTCTTTAATTATCCTTTAACTCCCGAAGATGTAGCGTTTTCAATAAAGAATCTCTGACAGAACAGGAATACTACGATTATCGGCAGCAATACAAGTGTAGCCGCCGCCATTTGTGAACCGTAATCCTGAACTTGTCCGGCTGAAAACAACTTAATACCTACAGAAAGCATTTGTTTGTTTATATCCGATATGTACAAGTACGGACTCATATAGTCGTTCCATGTCCATACGAATGAGAACAATATCATTGTTGCGATAGACGGTTTATATGCAGGCATAAAATCTTTATTTAACATTCACGTCATCTCCATTACAATAATTTTATAACTATATCATATCAGCTTTAAGACACTTTTTAAATCGTGTATTCATTAAAAAAATATGTTAAATTATATTTTTCACAATCTCAAGAATAGCCTATCAGAAAAAAAATCTGCCTATTTACCGTTCATACATATTTTAATATACTTTAATCAGTCAAATAATTATTAAAACAAAGTGTGGAATACGGATATGACACCACTTACAAATGTATCGCAATAACAAAAAAATACACCTATCATTTGATAGGTGTATTTTTCATTTGTTTTTCAATCCAAGCCATAAGCAAATTCACTATTTTTTCTTGTTGGACAGGAGTAAGTTCAACATTTTTCGGTATTCTGTACCACTTGTTAAGGCAACCGCGGCAGCAGCACGCCGTTGCGTGTTGTGCGATAAACACAGGGTGTCCGCGCATTGGTGTTTGCTTGCCGTCATTTGCAATAAATGACGGTGCAAGTCTGTCACGAACAAAGTCGCGTGCGTGCGAACGCACAGTATCCATACCTTTATTTTTTACATACTCCCTATCCTTTTCTTTCAGCTTAAAACTACTTCTGAACTTTGACTTTTCCAACTTTAAAAATGCCTGTTCAATCGTCTGCATAAAATCACTGTCTTTCATATCTTCCGTATGTACAGGTTATATCGGCAATTTTCTTTGCGAGTTTGTCAGTCAAATCATTCTTACCCATTCTCCACTGCCAGTTGCCGCCGAGTACAGACGGTATATTCATTCTTGCCTCACTGCCGAGTTCAAGATAATCCTGCATTTGAATTATCGCCGTATCGCTCACACTTGCCATAGCGGTTTTAATGAGTTTCCAAACAATATCATCCTCCGAATCAATGTACTTTTTACAAAATTCAAGTGTATCTTCGTCAAGCTCATCAATCCAACCAAGCACTGTATTATTATCGTGCGTGCCGACATAGACAACACTGTTTGAATTATATGTATACGGCAAATAATTACTTTCTTCACGCGGATCAAATGCAAATTCAAGCACTTTCATACCCGGGAAACCCGAATCACTCAACAGCTTATGCACGTCCTCAGTCAAAAATCCCAAATCCTCCGCTATAATCGGCAAATCGCCCAATTCATTTTTAACGGCATTGAACAATTCAATTCCCGGACCTTTCAGCCACTGACCGTTTTCGGCGGTTTTATCCCCGTAAGGAATCGAATAATACCCCTCAAATCCTCTGAAATGGTCGATACGAACAACATCATACAATGACGTTGCACTCTTTATTCTGTCTATCCACCAATTAAAGCCGCATTCTCTGTGCCTGTCCCAATTATACAGCGGATTTCCCCAAAGCTGACCTGTCGGAGAAAATGCGTCCGGCGGACAACCTGCAACAGCTTTCGGCACAAGATTTTCGTCAAGTTCAAATAAATCGGGATATACCCACACTTCCGCACTGTCAAGTGCAACGTAAATCGGAATATCGCCGATTATCGACACACCGTTGTCATTGGCATACTTTTTAAGTTTGTTCCACTGTTCAAAAAATTTAAACTGCACAAACTCCCAAAACATAACGTCATCTTCGTGCGACGACTTAAATTCCCATAACGAATGAGAATCACGTTTTCTTAGTCCGTCCTCCCATTCAAGCCAAGACTTGCCGTCATTTTCATTCTTTATGCTCATAAACAACGCATAGTTTGAAATCCATCTTTCGTTTTTCTGCAAGAAGTCGTAAAATTCCGACAAATCACCTTTTTTAAATTCTTCAAAAGCAATTTTCAAAACCTTAAAACGATTTTCATAAATTGTTTCGTAGTCAACATTTTTTCTGTCTTTGCCCCAATCAAGCTTTGAATAGTCCGATTTTTTCAAAAGACCTTCTTCACTCAAAATATCCATATCTATAAAATACGGATTGCCTGCATTCGTTGAAAACGACTGATACGGCGAATCGCCGTAACTTGTCGGACCAATCGGCAGAATCTGCCAACACTTTTGTTTTGCACTCTTTAAAAAATCCACAAATTTATATGCCTCTTTGCCCATTGTACCGATACCGTAATCAGACGGCAACGATGATATGTGCATTAAAATACCGCTTTTTCTCATTTCTTCTACCTCCCGATAAGTTGTAAAATTACATGTGGATTTTCCGCAATATAGTCTGCACCGGCTTGTACCAATTCATTTCTTGTTCTGAATCCCCAAAGCACTCCGACCGACGTCATTTCGGCATTTTTCGCCGTAAATATATCAACATTGGTGTCACCCAAGAACAGGCACTCTGACGGCTTTACACAGAGTTTTTTCGCTATTTCAAGCGCCGTAAAAGGATTTGGTTTTGTCGGCATACCGTCAATAACTCCATGCACTGCGTCAAAATAATTTTCACCGAAAATATTATCGGTAACAAAATGCACGACATTATCCGGTTTATTTGAGCATACCGCAATTTTTATACCGTTCTCTTTTAGTTCTTCAAGCAATTCTCTTATTCCGTCATACGCGTCCGTATCATAAAGATAATCATTTTCATAATTTTCGTCATACACATCACGCACTTTTTCAAACATTTCCGCATTATCCTTGCCGTAAACTCCGAGCATTCTGTGAATAAGTTTATCTCTGCCGTCACCGACATATATTTTATAATCCTCTACCGGAATTTCGGGCAAACCGAATGCCGCAAGTGCAATATTACCAAAATGTGCAATAGCATTTATCGTATTTGTAAGCGTACCGTCAAGATCAAATATACACGCTTTAATATTACTCATAAAATCACCTCATTATGTTAATTATATATCTTGAAAACTATTATGTCAATGTGAATAGATTATGAATTTTTCTTGATATGCTTGATTTTTAAAAAACACTGTGATAGTATATCATTAAAGCTTCTACAAAATTGTTTTTGAAGAAAGGATATGTAAATATGAAAAAAAGTTTAATCGTTATTGCCGCATTAATTCTTGCAATGTCAGTTGCGGGCTGCGGTAAAAAGACAGAAAATACAAATACAACACCTCAGCAGACTGCGCAGGCAGATGCGTCGGGTGCATACGAAAACGGCAGTGCAACAGAAACTCTTGACGGTCAGGACTATTCAAAGAATGTCGATATGGCGGCAGTTGAAGGTACAGAGGCAAAATCAGATACAAAAGCGGACAGCTATTCGGGTGAAGTAAGCAACAATGATATTTCTATCGAGGAAGCAAAACTTATCAATTATAATGACAGCGACGTTGTTGTTGTGTCATTTGAATTTACAAACAAAACCGATTCAGACCAATCATTCAGCGGAGTATATGACGTCATCGCCGAACAAAACGGTTCTTCATTAGCTCCTGCAACAGTAATCGGCGTGGACGGTGTTGAACTTCTTACACTTTCACAAAATATTGCTCCGGGTGAAACAATCACTGTTCAAAAAGCGTACAAGCTTGACAGTAAGTCGTCACCGCTTGAAATAACAGTTCAGCCGTTCTCTTCAGACGACGAATCATTCGTTACAAAGACATTTAATTTCTAAAACAAATAAAAAATATCTCTGCACAATGCAGAGATATTTTTTATTATGCTTTAACAACCACATTTTTACCGTTAATTTTGCCTCTGTACAGCAATTTATCGGCACTTTCAAGAAGAACATCATCGACTTTACCGCTATCACGTTCGATAATTCCGAACGTCATCGTAACGTAAATATTGTTATTTTCATAAACAAAATTTTTATTTTCGATAGTTTTTCTTAAGTTTTCAACTTTTACAAATGCGCTGTCAATATCATCATTACAGAACATAAACACAAATTCTTCACCGCCCCACCTGCATATATCAACATTCTCCAAGCCGAGCGATTTTCTCATAACCTCCGAAATATTCTGCAGTACATAGTCACCGCATAAATGACCGTATGTATCGTTTATTTTTTTGAAATCATCAATATCACCGATACAAATGACCACAGATTTATTGTCCTCGCTGTCCTTAATTCGTTCCATAAACATTCTTCGGCTTTGCAAGCCTGTAAGTTGGTCGTAATTTGCAAGATTGTTAAGAGTCTTGTTTTCATCAACGAGCTTTCTATGCGTTACAGTCGCCGATACGTCCGATATGTACGCACCTATCAATATAATTCCGACTGCCAAAACGGTATTGTATATAGTAACAGAAACAATCTGCACTTCCGCCTCCGAATAAACATGACGGCAATGCAACGTCAAACCTATATACAACATTACCTCACATATCGAAAATATATATGTTACACTCCGATGTTTAAACGGATTAAAATACACAAATGTTGCCATAGCAATCAAATACAAGGCAAAATCCAACGAATATCCGCCATTTAGAACCGTTACCGTAACAAACGCCGATACTTCCAAATGCACCAGTACAATACAAACACGATAATACCCTTTCAGTACAACAAACAGCATTAATATATAAAATATCACACTGCCGATGTTGTACATAAGCGGTATCTGCATTGAAAAATGCTTAAATATAAATAGAAACGAAATATGGAATATTTCACATAAGACAATAATCTGTGTGTAAACACTTTTAACATTGTCTTTAATTTTCATAATATATCTCCCTATTCTCTATGAGTATATTATACACGTTTCTTTCGACAAAAACAAGATTAATTTAGAATTATTTTTCATTTTTTGCATAAAAAAAGTGACAGATTGAAAATCTGTCACAATGTACTCCAAATTAAAGAGCAGCCTTAGCTGTTTCAACAAGCTTTGCGAATGCAACGCTGTCAGCGATAGCGATTTCAGAAAGCATCTTTCTGTTCATTTCGATACCTGACTTCTTAAGACCGTTCATAAATGTTGAATAGTTCATACCGTTTTGCTTACAAGCAGCAGAGATTCTTGTAATCCAAAGACGACGGAAATCTCTCTTTCTTCTTTTTCTGCCTACATAAGCATTTTGCATTGAACGCATAACAGCTTGGTTAGCAATTCTGAATTGCTTGCTTTCAGCACCTCTGAAGCCCTTAGCAAGCTTTAATATCTTCTTATGTCTTTTTCTTGTATTTAATGCACCTTTTACTCTTGCCATTAGTTTCTACCTCTCTTTCGAATTATTTGTAAGGAATAAGCTTTTTAATAACTGCTGCGTTAGCCTTTGAGCAGTAAGCTTGCTTTCTTAGATGTCTTTTTCTCTTAGTTGTCTTTTTGTTCAAAATGTGTCTTCTGAACGCCTTGTTCATCTTAACCTTACCATTCTTAGTTACGTTGAATCTCTTAGCGGCGCCTCTGTGAGTCTTTATCTTAGTCTTAGCCATAATGCACACTCCTTCCGAATTAAATAATATTATGACAAGGGAGCAAGAAACATTGTCATATTTCTGCCCTCAAGCTTAGCCGGTTTTTCAACAGTTCCGGCTTCTTTAGCCTGTTCTGCAAATCTTTCAAGCAAGGTATAACCAATCTGTGAATGACTTACCTCTCGACCTCTGAAACGAACTATAACCTTTACCTTATCGCCCTTTTTAAGGAACTTTATTGCATGATTACACTTCGTATTGAAATCATTTGTATCGATAGACGGTGAAAGCTGAACCTCTTTGATGTTAATAACCTTTTGGTTCTTTCTGTTTTCCTTTTCACGCTTGTTAAGCTCAAACTTGTACTTTCCGTAGTCCATAATCTTGCATACCGGCGGCTTTGCCTGCGGAGCAATCTTAACCAAATCCATTCCCTTTTCATACGCAATATCCTGTGCCTCTTTTGCACTCATTACGCCAAGCTGTTCGCCATCAGCTGAAACAACTCGAATTTCGTTATCACGAATTTGTTCGTTAATCTGCAAATCATTCTTACTAATTGTTAATCCCTCCTTAAAACATAAACAAAAAAACGGCTGCAAAACGCACCCGCACAATACACCGATATCTAAAGTATCTGTATATTTACCGCAAAGCCTTCGCCGTACGGTGAGAACGGATTGTTCTGCTTGTTTTCTTTTCTGAGATATTATATCAGATTATTTATTCCCTGTCAAGCATTTTTATTAAATATTTTCAAAAAATCCGCATACAAAACAAAACCTTTATGGTTTTGTTTTCTTTATTCTTGGGAGTTTGAGGTGCAACCTCAAGTTATAATCATTTCTGGCGACCTGCGCGACAGAAATGACTTAAAATCTAAAGTTTCGACTTCGGAGGAACTTTATGATTTTTCTCTAAAAAAACTAAAAAATCACATCTTATGATGTGATTTTTTGGCAGTCGGCAAACGCCGACTGCCTGTCTCTTATACATCTGCTGTTTTAACCGATTCAAATTCTTCTATAACTTCCTTTGACGGAGCTTTTGTGGCAAGTGACACTATAAAGATAAGTGCAAGCGATACAATAAATCCCGGAATAATTTCATATACGGTAAATATACCAGGAAGATTATCCGCACCCCATATAGCAGTCGGAACATATGCCCACAAAAGTGCTACCGCACCGCCGGATATAACACCTGCCAATGCACCGTATTCATTACAGCGTTTCCAGAACAGGCTGCAAAGAATAACCGGACCGAATGCCGCACCGAAACCTGCCCATGCGTGAGCAACGATTTCAAACACCGATGAATTAGGGTCAAGTGCAAGCAAGCAAGCTATAATTGCCACAACCAAAATCGTGATACGGCTTACGTTAAGCAATGTCTTTTCCGAAGCATTCTTGTTGAAAAGCGTATTGTATATATCAGATGAGAATGATGATGACGCAACAAGAAGCTGTGAATCGGCTGTTGACATAATAGCCGCAAGTACAGCCGAAAGCAACAATCCCGCAATAACTGTCGGGAACATATTCTGTACAAGCACCATAAATACTTTTTGTGTATTTGCACCCTCAAGCATACCGTTTGCATTCAAAATGCTAAGTGATGAAGAGTCTGTAATCTGACCTGTTTTGAACATATATTGAATATACGGCGATGCCAATATACCAACCAATACAGCCATAGCAAGACTTACAATAACCCAAACCATAGCAATTCTTCTTGCAGGCTTAATATCCTTTGATGACTTTATGGCCATAAATCTTGTAAGGATATGCGGCTGACCGAAATATCCAAGCCCCCACGCAATAGCACTGACTATACCCATTGCACCGAAACCTTCCGATACACCAAGTGTAATTTTACCGATTTCCGACCATTCAAATGTATTTGAAGTAAGACCTTTATACATAAAGCAAGGTACAACGATTATTGCGGCAAACATAAGCAATCCCTGAAACAAGTCTGTCCAACAAACCGCTTTAAATCCGCCAAGAAATGTATATGCCGTTACAACGACAACGCTCAAAATAAGTGCAGGTATATATCCGATACCGAATACATAGTCAAACAAATTAGCACCTGCCGCAAACATTGACGATGTATAAACCGTAAAGAATATCAAAATAAACAACGCCGAGAATATACGAAGTACGTTTGATTTTGAATGAAATCTGTTTTGCAGAAAGTCGGGAATTGTGATTGAATTGCCTGCAATCTGTGTATATTTTCTAAGCGGTTTTGCAACGATTAACCAGTTAAAATATGTACCGAGTGCAAGACCTATTGCAGTCCATATTGCGTTTGTAGCACCCGAACCCAACAAATATGCAGTACCCGGAAGTCCCATCAACAGCCAACCGCTCATATCCGAAGCCTGCGCACTTAGTGACGTTACCCAAACGTTCATACCGCGTCCGCCAAGTACATAATCGGAATGTGTTGAATTTTTTTTGTAGAAAACAAATCCGACCATTACCATAGCGATAAGATACAGAAGTAATACAATACCCTGTATTATACTTTGTGATGTCATATTAATACCTCTCTTTTTTTTAATATACTACTCATTATATCAAAAAAGGATAAAGTTTGCAATATTAAATATACATCAATAATTAATTTTAGCGAAATTTGCTTTTTTAATAATGCGATTTATGATAACGAAGTAAGCAATCATAAGCCAAATTGTCGCCCCGAACCATGCAACAGGTGACGCAATACATACCGCCGCAAACTTCAAATACGACACAAGCACAAATGCAACAAGCGAACGCATAACCAGTTCCCAAACACCGCCGAAAAACGCAATCATACTACTGCCTATACCTTGCAGAGCATTTCTGTAAACGAACAGTAAACCGAGTATCACATAGAATACGCCGTTTAGAACAAGGTATTCTTTTGAAAGCGACATAACTTCATTCTGACCGCTGCCGACAAACAATGCAACAAGCGGTTTTGCGAACGTAATAACAACAAATCCGCCTACAATACCGCAAACCGTTGCGATAATCGCCGCACCCGTCACACCTTTTTTAATTCTTTCAAGCTCTCTTGCACCGTAGTTTTGTGCAGTGTATGTCGCAACCGCAACGCCCAATGACGCAAGCGGCTGTGTTGCAAATTGATCTATTTTCGAGCCGGCTGTAAATGCTGCAACGGCAGTTGAACCGAGCGAATTAAGTGCCGATTGGATTACCATTGTACCGATTGCGGTTATCGAAAACTGAAACGCCATAGGCAAGCCGACTGCAAGGTGTTGCCAAGCAAATCTCCAAGAGAATTTCCAATCATGCTTTGTAAGTCTTAGAATCGGAAATTTTTTCAAACTGTATACAAAGCACAATATACCCGAAATAAATTGTGCGATAACAGTTGCCCAACCCGCACCGGCAACACCCATTTTAAATGTAAGAATAAACACAAAGTCAAGTATAATATTGATAATACTTGCAATTATCAAGAATACAAGCGGTGTTTTACTGTCGCCGAGCGAACGGAGTATACTTGAAAACAAGTTGAAAAATACCGCCGCCGCAATACCTTCAAAAATTACTATTATGTAGTTATACGAATCGTCTATAATGTCGGACGGAGTTTTCATAATCTCCAAAAGCGGTCTTGCCGCCAATACGCTTATCGCCGTCATAACAATCGTTACGGCTATACCTAAAATAATGCTTGTCGCAACGGAACGCCTTACGCCGTTTTCACTGCCTGCACCGAATCTCTGTGCGGTTATAACCGCAAAACCGCTCGTCACACCTTGCACAAATCCCACAATCAAAAATGAGATTGAACCTGTCGCACCAACTGCCGCAAGTGCCTCAACACTTATAGTTCTTCCGACAATAATCGTATCCGCCATATTATAGAACTGCTGAAATATATTACCTATAAGAAGCGGTACCATAAAGCTTAATATCAACTTTATCGGACTGCCCTTAGTCATATCGTTAGTCATATGTAATCTCCTCTCTTTGTTTAATGCCTGAACTATTATAGCACAATGTTTTTATTTTTCAATACTTTTTTCAAAAATTATTAAATAATCGCAAAAGTTATAAAAAACTAAATATTTTTCTTGTTTTGATTGTGATTTTGTGGTACAATCGAATGGTTGTTGTTTTTGAGGAGGGTAATATTATGAATAAAAAATTATTAACAAAAACACCTGTCGTCTGCGGACTTGCGATTATATGCTGTCTGCTTTGGGGAAGTGCTTTTCCTTGTATTAAAATAGGTTATCAGATGTTTAACATTCCGTCCGGTGCGGTCGGCTCACAATTTCTTTTTGCCGGTATTCGTTTCACACTTGCCGGTATACTTACAATTCTTTTTGGAAGTATTTTAAGCAAAAAAATACTTGTACCGAAAAAAGAATCACTTTTTTCTGTTTTTAAACTTTCTATGGTGCAAACAGTTTTGCAGTATGTGTTTTTCTACATAGGCTTGGCGAATACATCAGGCGTAAAATCTTCTATTATAAATGCCGCAAACGTATTTCTTTCAATATTATTCGCAGTATTTATATTCAAGTACGAAAAAATGACGGTTTTAAAAGTTTTGGGATGTGTTGTAGGATTTTTAGGAGTTGTTGTAATTAACCTTGCGAACGGCGGTTTTGATATGAGTATAAAACTTTCCGGTGAAGGTGCTATATTGCTTTCAGCGGCAGCTTATGCACTTTCATCGGGTATGATTAAAAAATATTCTAAAGATGAAAATCCTGTTGTTCTTAGCGGTTATCAGTTCTTTTTAGGCGGTATTATTCTTGTCGTTGTCGGAATAGCAACAGGCGGTAAGATTTCCGGATTTACTCTTGCATCTATCGCACTTCTTATATATATGGCGATGATTTCAGCCGTAGCATATACTTTGTGGGGAATATTGCTTAAATATAACCCTGTCGGTAAAGTTGCCGTTTTCGGTTTTACAAATCCGATTTTCGGCGTTATCCTTTCGGCTGTTTTTCTCAGCGAGAAAAATCAGGCTTTCGGTGTTCAGGGTCTTGTAGCACTTGTCCTTGTTTCAGTCGGTATATTTATGGTTAATAAATCTAAAAATTAGTTATTCTTCGGGCGGTTATTCACCGCCCGTTTTTTGTTTGCTTGCCCCTTAGCCGACTTTGCCACCGACTCTGTAAGGCGGTAATCTGCCACTTATCTCCTATTTTCTGTAATTACTATTTTGTATAGGACGGCATCCCGACGTCCCCACTCACACGCTCCGTGGGGAGCGTGACTTAATGAATATATCAGAAACGAATGTTGCGGTAATTTCAACTCACCCGCTCCGTGGGGAGCGTGACTTAATCGAACTGACCGCCATTCCGGCAGATGAGCATTTCAACTCACACGCTCCGTGGGGAGCGTGACATGGTATTTTACCGAGTATGTTCAGAGATTAGACATTTCAACTCACACGCTCCGTGGGGAGCGTGACGAATGCCATTAACGAACACAAACCATTAATTTCAGCCGATTTCAACTCACACGCTCCGTGGGGAGCGTGACACAGCCGGAGCGGCAGGAGCAGAGGCAATGGCAGATTTCAACTCACACGCTCCGTGGGGAGCGTGACCGACTTTCAAGAAAGCGTATTTGCTTTGGAGTTGTATTTCAACTCACACGCTCCGTGGGGAGCGTGACCGTAGCAAACGAAATAAGGATACTGCACCGTGTAAATTTCAACTCACACGCTCCGTGGGGAGCGTGACTCTATTTTGAATTTTTGCATATCGGAGAATGAAAATTTCAACTCACACGCTCCGTGGGGAGCGTGACACGGAGCAAAACAATACAATGTCACTATTGTATCAATTTCAACTCACACGCTCCGTGGGGAGCGTGACTCGAATCCGATACAATGGACATTTCGGCACAAAATTTCAACTCACACGCTCCGTGGGGAGCGTGACTGTTAATCATATGCAGTCTGTTTTTATTTTTGGATAATTTCAACTCACACGCTCCGTGGGGAGCGTGACTTTTTTTAGAGGTGGATTATATGTTAAATTTAAATTTCAACTCACACGCTCCGTGGGGAGCGTGACTTCACAAAAACGGAGTAGCTTATGAAAACACATATATATTTCAACTCACACGCTCCGTGGGGAGCGTGACATATGATAAAGAGAAGTATGAAAACGAGTTGAAGATTTCAACTCACACGCTCCGTGGGGAGCGTGACACTACATATTGTATATGTGAAGTCACACCACCACAACAGAGCGGACATTTTACTAAAAATCACTTTAAAAAGCGATATTTTTTACATAATATGTATTATTTTTTCAGCGAACCTCCATATAAAACCAATATCACTGCACGTTCGCTCACAAAATCAAACTGCCCTCAGGGTCATATGTTTCCTTTGCACCTATATGCTCCACTCTCCTCTTCCAATTATTACCCAAATAATAGAATCGAAGGCTATCTTGTTCTTCATCAATAATTTTCATAAGTCTATCTTTTAATTTCAAGAATGTTCCGTAATCAACATCAACTTCAAACACAGAATTTTGCACTCTTTGTCCGTAATTAACACATTCCTTTGCAACCTTGCGAAGTCTTTTCCTGCCTGCCGCATCGACAGTTGACACATCATAACTTACCAAAGTCATCATCAATATCACCTACTTCACCAAATAACACGGATACTCGTCAATTTCACCACGCACAAATTTTGCAAGCAACATACTTTGCACATACGGCAAAAGTCCCATAGGAATTTTTTCCTTCAAATACGGATGTATCATATCGGTACGTTTTTTCTCCTGCCATTTTGAGAGCACCTTTTTCCTGCCGTCATCATTCAAGAAAACTGCACCGCTTAACTGTACGTCAAAATCTTCGGGTTTAATAATTTTAAGATTTATTAATGTCAACACAAATCTTTCAACAATACATCTCCCCTCCTCGACCAAATCGCACGCAAGCGATTCACGTCCAGGACGAAGCGAATGATAAAATCCCATATAACTGTCCAATCCCACACTTTCAAGTGCCGCCGCATATTCACGGGTAAAAATCGTATATAAAAACGACAACATTGCATTCACCCTATCGAGCGGAGGTCTTTTACTTCTCATTGCAAAACAGAAATCGTCTTTTTGATGAAGAATAAGGCTGTCAAACACATCAAAATATGCCTTTGCACCGTTACCCTCCGTACCGAGTATACCATCATAATCATCTGTGATATACACGCTTTTAATACAACCGTCCAAGCGTTCTATACAATGAGTCAGCTTGCCGTCCTCATCAATTTGCGGATAATCTTTAAGCGTTCTTTTCACAACACTTTTTGTATTCGCCAATTTTGCGGCAACGGTATTTTGTCTTAAAAGTGCAGGCGGTTTTGAAAAAAGTTCGTATTGACGTTTTCTCAGCAACACATTTCCGTGTGACGCACCCTGCACGCGAGCCAAAAATCTGCCTGACGGAGATATGAAGTTAATCGGTATGCCGTAATCGGCACACTTCCCCATGAGTGCAGGCGAACAGCCAAGATAGCTGAAACAAAATATTGCCTCAATATTTGAAAACGGAAGTCGTAATTTAACCTCATTATTTTCCTTACATACAACATTTTCGCCGTCGAGAGTCATGTATATATTTTCATTTGTGACATACAAAGTATTCAAAAGTTTTCTCATACGCAATCCTCCTCAATAAGCTGTTTAATGCTGTACTTTTTCGTTTTAGGCATACACAAATCTTTAATCGAGCAACCACTGCACTTTTGGCCTTTTATTTTTGGAGGAATAACACCGCTTTCCATTACGTTTTGCATTTTACCGACCAAATCATCAAGCAATGCTTTATACCTGTCGTACTCCTCATCAAACGGCATTTTCACACGTTTTCTTGTATCGGCATAATATATGTACCCCTCACTGTTGCATTTCCAAATATAGTCCGCACACAATTTTTGAGCAAACACCTGTATCGCGTCAGTTTCTCTTATAGAGCCGTCTTTAGGCTGTGTAGGCTTGTATTCCACAAGTCTGACAGTGTACTTTCCGTCAAGGCCGTCTATCGGTACGCCGTCTTTATTTTTGCAAAACTCTATACAATCCGCAACGCCATACAAATCAAGTTCATCATTATACAAAGTAACCGAGCTTAAAACAACCTTGTTATTGCTTTTGAATTGGTGTTTGCCCGAATGTACGTTTTCGTGCATAATATTCGCCAACACAACCGAAACATTTTCAACCCAAGCATTCTCAATTTCAAGCAATCCGAATCTTCTCGGGCAATACATATAATGCTGTATTGTCCTTATATTAATCATGCTTTCTCCTGAAGTTCTACTCCTTCAGGCATATTTTTATCGACAGTGATTTCATAATCATTGAAACTTCTCGGAACTTCCACTCCGTCTTTTTTGCCGATAACAATTTTGTCAAACAACACATTCGCCGGAGCATTTCCGAGTACGGAATCATGCTTGAATACATAAAGTTTTCTTACGCACATTTTACCTCTTGCGGCACTTCTGTCGTGTTCAAACATATTGATAATGGCCTTCCACAAAAGTTCAAGGTCTTCTTCCGAAAACTTAGTAATTTTCTGTGCAAGCATAGCCGACACATATCCGTCCGCCCTGTACAAGCCATACGGTACTATGCTCTTTCTGCCCATTTCCGTTTCACCTGTATCACGCTTATCTTCTGTTGTTCTTGCCTGTCTTGTAATTGTTATATCCTGTGTAAATATCGGATCAACACTCTTTGCGAAACTAATCTGAACAGGACCTCTGACAATACCGCATGGGTCGTTACCTGTACTCATAACCGCACCGAATGTTCTTACATCAAAATAATTTTGACATATGTAATCTCTTGCCGCTCTTACCGCCTCAGGATTTTTACCCTTTTGACCTGTCTTTTCGCCTATTGCCTCATATGCCTCCGTAAATTTTGTGTTAAGTGCCTTATCAGGCTTTACAAGAATATTATAATACGGCTCATCTTCTTTAAAAATTTCCACAAAGTTGCGGATTTTTCTCTTTAAGCACACATCTGTAACAAGTCCTGCCGACGTTTCGGGATCAATTCTCGGCATATTGCCTGCATCGGGATCACCGTTAGGGTTGCCGTTTTCTACATCAAAAATAACTGTAAATTCGTATCTGTTTTTAATTGGTTCCATAATTCTCTACTTCCTTTCATATTTCCTTAGTTTTTGTGTCATTTGGTTTATATAAATCTTGCATTTGCTGATAATAGCCTATAATAAACTTACCCTGTGCATTTAATGGTAATGTTTTAGGAAAAGTTCCGTTTAGCTTATCCACAATCTCACCCGTGAGTTTTTTATACTTAGGCTTATAGTCAAGTTTTTCAATGTGGTATTGCGAAAGCTTTATAAGTTTTGGAAATACCGTTGACGGATTTGCACAAGCTGACGCAAAATATGAATCCTTAATCGTTCTATTCAATTCTTTCCCCTTGACTGATTCAATCTGAACCTTTTCAAGTACGGCAAAAAGTCTGCCGCACAGATACGCTTGATTATTATTTTCAATATCAAGTGCCATTTTTATCTCCTCCTTATTTTTTGAATATCTATCTTTTCTGTTTATACAAGCCTTGATAATACCTGCACGAACATAATTTACCGATTTATCCGTTTTCATTCGTCTTACGGCATTTTCAAGCAAAGACTCCGGATAATGTGTACCGTTTATTATTGCACCGAACACCGAAGCCATAAGCGGCGGCGGTGTGGTGTAATTTGTGCTTTGAGGCGGTTTTAATTCTCGGAATATTCGCCACATCGGTATATTTCCTTTTGAATTAACAATCATCATATCTGCTTGGTGTCTTGCTATATGTGAAAATATGTTGCCGAATTTATCACGGTATATAAATTTTTGTGCAAGACGCGAAACATTCGGAGCAATTCCCACAATATAAAACTCAACATTTTTATCAATATCGAGTTCTGTAAAATCGGGACTTTTGCCCTGATTTACGTCATTAAGCGATTTAAGCAAAATACCGTTCATTTCATCTGCATCAATCTTATCGTCAAACCCAAGCATTGAAGCAAACAAATCCGTTTCTTTTGAATCGTCATCTGACATCGCCCAAAATACAACTGTCATATCATCAAGATATATTCTGTGATTTTTGTCTGCGATTAAAGTGTTTAATGCCTCTGTGTAGTGTTTCATAGTAGTTTGCGTTATGGAACTGTTGTACGCCTGTTCTTTGCCGTATGAACACTCTGCCGTATTATTTACGCAAACCATTAACGCACCTGTTGCATTTGCATTTCTTACACCCTTGATTTTATCGTGCGTTACCGATATTTCGCCTTTTTCTCCCGTAACGGCACATATGTCATTACCCTGCACCGGTCCGACTGATTTTTTCAGTTCCGTTATCTTTTGAGCAATTTCGCCGTCAGTATCGTGCAATTTTATTTCAGGGTGTCCGTCAAGACCGAAAATAAAATTTGCCGTCGAGTATGCCTTGCCGAGATTTACAAGCAACTCATTTTCGGTTTCGTCCTGCGGATTCCACTTTTGCAGAAAGTTTCTGTATGCCGTAACTATATCCGATGTCATACCCTCTGTAAATTCAAGGTTTTTGTCCACAAACGCTTTATGCGATTTCTTCGCCTTATCCGTACTGTCCTCAGTTGAATATGTACCGCTCTTATTGTCGTAATTAAGTCCGAAAATATATAACGGTCTGTGTTCGACAATATTTCCGTCTATACCGGGTTTCTGTGTTCTCTCCGGCAAAACCACCGATATAGGCTGAAGTTTGGTTTTACCCTTACTGTCGGGTTCACTTTCCTGCTCCACGTTTATAATATCGCTTATTGTACCGTCTTTTCTCAGCATAATCATATGCGTGATATTCTGCCTTGAAAAACCGTCTTTGCAAACCTTGTCATTTCTCGCAAGAATATCGTAATATTCATTCAAAGCCTTTATCAGCATTTCATCATCTCCCTATATTTTGCTACATCTATAACACCGTCAATCATATGCGGTCTGTAAAAAAGTGCGTCTGCCTTGTCCGAAAAATTACGTTTATCCCAATCATTATCTTTCGGATGTCCGCCGTCCTCAAACTTCATATGATACAGCATAAATCCTAAATCCGTATCACCTTTTAACGTATCCGAAACATTTTCAAGCGGAAATTCCTCCACAAGCTCAATACTCTTTACGGGAAATTCACGACACCCAAGCACAGGTTGTCTGAATTGTTGACCGTTTCTTAAACGTCTTAGAAGAATATTATAATGCTTTTCCTCCGACTCGTCATCATGATCACTCTGTATACCCGTAAGTTCAAAGTGAAATTCCACGCCGTAACATACATCTTTCAAAATCATACTTCCGCGTTGATTTATCATATCCTTAGTATAAATCGTTGCATCACCTGTACCGTTTTTCATACTTTTTTGTACCGACTGCAATTTTATTTTTTCCTTAACCTCATTACGGCGAACATTGATAAATGTTATCGGATTAAAAACGATAATCTTATCAATTACATACCGAATTGCCGGTTTCCAATACACCGACTTTATCAGTCCCTCAAGAGCTCCCGGTGTCGGAACATCATAACTCACACGTTCAACTTTCATTTCAGGGCGGTTAAATGCGGCATAATCGCCTTTAACCATAATTTTAAATCCGTAACTCATTTTAACCTCCTCATACAAAATAATCTACATCATTTTCCAACGTCAAACCCACGTCCGACTTATAATAATCTGTATTTGCAAGTATGCAAACACCACAATCAAGCTGTTCTATAATCCCCTCTTTAATCATTTCTTCAAGCTCCCAAATATGTACGGACGCGCTGTACTGCTGTAATTTTCGTTTTACGGACAGTTTTCCGTATCTGAGCTGTTCAATCAAATCTTTATTTTCATCACGCGGAATTACTATTCCTATAACTTGATTTTTGATAAACTTAAAATTCTCGGCATACGTTCTGAACGGTATTTCATCAAATTTCAAATTTTCACCCATAAGCGAAGTTATGGTACTTTTGTCTATATTGCCGTCATTAAATGCAAATAAGCGACTGTAATATTCTTCAATACATTTGTCGGTTGAAATATTGTCAAATTCCTCAAATAAATTTCGTGTTATATTTGATTTAAGCTGAATTTCACCTTTTCCGCCGTCTGTTTCAAAAACAAACACATCGCCCATATCCATCTTACCCTCACGGTTACATCTACCGCCGGACTGCAATATGTTATCAATTCCCGCAATTTCTCTGAACACCGCCTTAAAATCAAGGTCAACACCCGCCTCAATCAGCGATGTTGAAATCACGGTCGTATTAATTCCGTTCTTTATATCTTCCTTTATTTTTGCAATAATCTCCGAACGGTGCAAAGGCGTCATATATGTTGACAAATGATACTTGTTACCGCTGCAAATATCATATAATTCCCTTGCCGTTTTCCTTTTGCTCACAATTATAAGTGCATTGTCATATTCCTGTGCCTTTTCTGCCAGTGAAGTAAGTTCACACTTCCCGATATACTCATATCTGCACTTATCAAATACGTTAAACAACGACGTATCCTTAACCGCATTTTCTATTTTGACACCTGACATATACCTTTCCATAAATTTATCATAATTCGGCATTGTCGCCGACATCAAAATTGCTGTACTGTTAAGATACTTCGTCACATACCCTATCGCCCTTAAACAAGGCTGAATATAGTCAATCGGCAGCATATGTATTTCGTCAAATATGATAACACTGTCCGCCAGATTATGAAGTTTCCTAAGTCGTCTGCCTTTATAATGATACAGTGATTCAAAAAATTGAATATTCGTTGTTACTATAAGTTTTGCGTCCCAATTTTCACAGGAACGTTTTAATTTTTCCGAAGTGATTTCGTTCTCATCTTCATTTTTATCATCATCAAAATCATAATTTGAATGGTGCTGCAACACAGGAAGTACATCACCGAAAATATCCTCGAATACCTTTGCTGTCTGTTCAATTATACTGACATACGGAATTACATATATAATACGTTTTTTCTTATTCTCTATCGCAGTTTTCAAAGCCGCTCTTATACTGCAAAGAGTTTTTCCGCTGCCTGTCGGCATATTCAATGTATACACATTCGCATTCGATTCAACGCTTTTATAAACCTGTTCTTGTATAATACTTCTTGATTCTTGAAGTTTGGTTTCCATTTTAAAAGAATTAAGTTTTTCACATACTTTTTCGTATGCTTTTTGAAAATCTCCGTCTATACCTCTGTCTGTGTTGGGAGTTACAAACCGCTCCGTATCTATAAAATCCGCATCCGTAAGGCATGAAAACAAATATCTTGTAAAAAAAGAATACCTTTCAATAATTTCTCTCTTATTACTGACATCAAAAAGTTCTCTCAAATTATCTTTGGGATATTCAAGTTTAACTTCATTTTCATACGCAGAATAATCGCCGGTTTTTCGTTTCATTCTGCCGTGCAATGTCGAATCTTCTTCACCGTCAACTTTCGTTCCGCCGTCAGGTAAACCCGAATGATGTCCCGCAACGCAATACTCAATCATAGGCACATATGATTTCGGCGGTGCTTTCGCAACTTCTTTTGCACCGCATATTGCGTGTTCCACTCGGATATTTTCCGCACCGTTTATACGTTTTTGAAAACCCGATGTATACTTGCCTATATCGTGTATTTGCCCCACAAATTCGGCTATATCCGCCCAAAATTCATTTGCATTTTCACGACATAACTTCGACGTTCCATTCAAGTGATCCAAAAGCAGCTGTTTCCGTCCGTCGTCTGATGTATGCCCAATATATTCCATAGCAATCATCCCTTTTGTACAAATTATACTTTTATCATATCACTTTATTCGTGCAATTTCAACATATATTTTACTTTTTAGTAATTATCTATTAAATATACCTATAATTTTTATATATTTGCACCAAAAAAGGAACACATAAACAAAGCATACGCATTGTTTATATGTTCCCCAATGATTAGCTTAATTGAGTCTGCAGACAAATCTGCAACGATTTTGACTGCATTCTGTTTAATTATTATTGATATTAAAGCAATATCTCGCCTTTTCAGGCACTGAGCCTATCATACAAGGATTATGAATACTGAAATAATCCATAACATAACCATTGTCGGTATAGATGTTTACACTCTTTTTGTCTTTCATCATTCCCGTATTATTTTCAATAACAATCTTCTTTATTTTTTTACAGTTGATTTCAATGTCCGAACGAGTGTAATTGCAAGCAATACTTGCATCTGTATTTTCCAAATTCATAGAATTGTTCAAAATGTATATTCCCTTGTACTCATCATCTCTGTTCGAATAAGAAGAAAAGCATCTCAAACCTCTTGTTTCGATAGTATTTCCTATATATTTCTGTTCAAATTCAGTCGTCAGCTTAATATATATCGCCTCTGTAGAGCCGGTATAACGCACAACGGAATTTTCGCCTGTATTTTTTACTGTATTGTGATAAACCAATTCATACGGACCTTCGATACCCGTTTCAACGCAATTTTGTACAACGTTATTTTTCACAATCGTATTAGGGAGTGATGTTCCCATACCCGCGAATATCGCCGCACAACCGACACCGCTTGTAAGTGCATTCGTATCATTTACGGACGGTTTGCCGAAACCGATATTTTTGCACACATTATTTTCAATAACGTCTGCATATTTGCCCGAAACAGTCGGAGTCCAATAATCAATCGCCCCCCAAACACTGTTGTTAATCGTGTTATTTCTTATAACATAATCGTCAACATCGCCGACAAAACTTATCGTCTTACCGCAGCTGTTCTCGAAAGTACAATTTTCAATAAGCACATTTTCAGCCGGCCGTTGTGCATCACCGACTATTCTTATACTGTAACCGCTGTTTGAACTGTCCGAAATCTGATTGCCGCAATTTGTGAACTTACTGTTCAAAATCGCGATATTACTGCAATCTCTGAACACAATTCCGTTGTTTTCAAAATCGGTAAAAGAACAGTTGTTGAAAATAATATTATCGCAATTTTCAAACTTTATCATAGGAAAATTTTCAAAATCTATATTTTCGACATATAAATTCTCAACATTCTTCACAATCTGATATGACGGCACATCGTCCGAATAATCCGCAACAAGTGTTGCCCGTTTTCCGCCGGAAGTTTTTATCACCGTGTCTGAATTGAATATTGACGGATATTTTCCGTATTTAATCGTACTGTGAACTTTGTATTCATTCGGAGCAAGTGTGTTTATTGTTCCGTCTTTGCCTTTTATGTCGTTTGAAACACTGCCGGCAGAAAACTCATACAAGTCAGTTCCCAACAGTACTGATGACGTATCATAATTCTTAAAATCCGCTTCGGCGATTTCTTCGGGTGTAAGTTTAAACAGTTCACCGTTTTTCGATTGAATGTTCGACTTGTGACTGTCTATCTCCTTACGTATTTGCAAAACAGCATTGCGTGCCGAATTACTGTCCGCCGCGTATACAAAATCCGCACCGAATGTCATGCACATCATCAATACCGTTAAAAGAGCCGTAATTTTTTTCATTTTCAACTCCATAGCCTTTCTCAAATAAAAAACCAACTTTAATAATAGCGTCTGTAAAATTGCAAATTCAATTCATACAAATTTCAACCGCCATTACATACATTTTATCATTAATTATTCATTTAATCAAGACTTTTCGATTAATATTTTCAAATAGTAAATATCCCCCGGCATAGCCGGGGGCTTTTCATCAACGGGCATAGCCCTAC
>ERZ773252.588-NODE-588-length-41404-cov-39.933493_pt1 | contig 41404 bp, 39 predicted proteins | sample MGYA00580517_ERZ773252 | MGnify/ENA primary metagenome ERZ773252 (study PRJEB29015, sample SAMEA2737766) | human gut metagenome | biome: human gut; feature: human-associated habitat; material: faeces | place: China | collected 2012 ...
GGAGGGGGGAGTCGGAACACCCCTCCCTGCCTCTGGCCCAGCGGAGCGTCCCTGCACGCTGAAGGCAAGCAGTAACTTTCCCCGCAGAGCGTGGCGCGCATTCCAAATCGTTTTGCCTGTCCAACCCGCACCCTATTTGCAAATTAAAATTGCATCTTTTTTGCGTTTTACGGCGATTTTCAGCAATTTTACAGCAATGTAAAAAACTTTGCGGATTTTGCTTGACAGGGAGCTGTCTGCGTGTTATCATGAACACATGAACAGATGCTCATATGTCGAAACGAAGGGAGAGGACAGCATGACCGGGCTAGAACAGACCGCACCGGAAAAGGAAAAGCAGCCGGTAGAGATGCCGGATGACGAGGTGCTGTACGAACTGGCAGACCTGTTCCGCGTGTTTGGCGATTCCACCCGCATCAAAATTCTGTACGCCCTGCACGACAGCGAACTTTGCGTGCAGGATATTGCGGACGCCGTGCAGCTGAGCCAGTCTGCCGTCAGCCACCAGCTGCGGGTGCTCAAGGACTCCAAGCTTGTGCGCTTCCGGCGGGAAGGCAAAACCGTTTTCTACGCACTGGACGATGACCATGTGCGCAGCATCCTCTCCATGGGGATGGACCATATCGAAGAATGACCGGGCACACGCCCGCAGAAAAGAAAGGCTGGTACTTATTATGAAAAAGACCTACAAGATCGAAGTGGACTGCGCCAACTGCGCCCAGAAGATGGAGGACGCCGCCAACACCGTTTCCGGTGTGGAAAAGGCGACCGTCAGCTTTATGACCCAGAAGATGAAGGTGGAGTTTGCCGAGGGCGCCGACCCCCACGCCACCATGGAGAATGTGCTGTCTGCCTGCAAGAAGGTAGAGGACGACTGCGAGATCTTTGATATCTGATGTACGGCAAAGCTCTCCCGGTCGGTACGGACTGGGGGAGTTTTTCTGTGGAAAAATCCGCCACTTTTCAACAATTTCCACCGGGTTTTCAACACGCTTTGCGGAAAAACCGAAAAAGAAGCGTGGAAAAGCGCTTTTTTACAGGAAAACTGTGTGGAAAACGCGGGTAAAACTGTGGAATACCCATTTTTTGCCGAAAAACCTGTGGAAAACCACCCATTTTTCACCCACTGCACCGCAAAACAAGGAGCGTTGCTTATGAACAAGAAACAAAAAAAGACCCTTGAGCGCATTCTGATCGCCGTGGCGCTGGTCATCCTGCTCAAGCTTTTGCCCGCCTTGCCCATGCCGGTGGAGCTGGCGCTCTACTGCATCCCCTACCTTGTGGTGGGCTGGGACGTGCTGCGCAAGGCGCTGAAGGGCATCAAGAACCGTCAGCCCTTTGACGAGTGCTTCCTGATGGCAGTGGCCACCGTGGGCGCGTTTGCGCTGGGCGATTATGTGGAGGGTTGCGCCGTTATCATCTTCTACCAGATCGGTGAGCTGTTCCAGAGCGTTGCCGTGGGCAAGAGCCGCCAGAGCATTGCCAGCCTGATGGATATCCGCCCGGACTACGCCAACATCGAGGGCGAGGACGGCAAGTTGGAACAGGTGGACCCGGACGAGGTCGAGGTGGGCACCGTCATCGTGGTGCAGCCCGGCGAGCGGGTGCCCATTGACGGCATCATCGTGGAGGGCGCTTCTGCCCTGAACACCGCCGCCCTGACCGGTGAGAGCCTGCCCCGGGACGTGAACGCCGGGGACGAGGTCATCAGCGGCTGCGTGAACATGACCGGCCTGCTGAAGGTGCGCACCACCAAGGAATTTGGCGAGTCCACCGTCTCTAAAATTCTCGACCTTGTGGAAAATTCCAGCATGAAAAAAGCTCGGGCAGAAAACTTTATCACCCGCTTTGCCCGGGTGTACACCCCCGCTGTCTGCTACGGCGCACTGGCGCTGGCGCTTCTGCCGCCGGTGGTGCTGCTGCTCATGGGACAGCCTGCCCGCTTTGGCGACTGGGTCTACCGCGCCCTGACCTTCCTTGTCATCAGCTGCCCCTGTGCGCTGGTCATCTCCATCCCGCTGAGTTTCTTCGGCGGTATCGGCGGCGCTTCCGCCTGCGGCATCCTCATCAAGGGCTCTACCTATCTGGAAGAACTGGCCAACACCGGCGTTGTGGTGTTCGATAAGACCGGCACCCTGACGCAGGGCACCTTTAAGGTCACCGGCATCCACCCCGCCGAGGGCGTGACCGACGCCGCACTGGTGGAAGCCGCTGCGCTGGCAGAAAGCTGGTCGAAGCACCCCATCTCCCTGAGCATCAAAGCTGCCTACGGCAAGCCCATCGATGCCGCCCGGGTCACGGACGTGCAGGAGCTGGGCGGTCATGGCGTGACCGCGAAGGTGGACGGCAAGGCCGTTGCTGCCGGCAACGCCCGCCTGATGGAAAAGCTGGGGCTGACCGTCCCCGCCGTGGACGGCGTGGGCACCATCGTGCACGTTGCCGTGGAGGGCAGCTACGCGGGCTATCTGCTGATTTCGGACGTGGTAAAGCCCCACAGCGCCGATGCCATCCGCGCTTTGAAGGCCTCCGGTGTGCGCAAGACGGTCATGCTGACCGGCGACGCACAGCCGGTGGCACAGGCTGTGGCGCAGCAGCTGGGTCTGGACGAGTACCACGCCGGTCTTTTGCCCGGCGACAAGGTAGACCAGATCGAAAAGCTGCTTGCCGCAAAACAGCCCAAGGAGAACCTTGCCTTTGTGGGTGACGGCATCAACGATGCACCGGTGCTTTCCCGCGCAGACGTGGGCATCGCCATGGGTGCGCTGGGTTCGGACGCCGCCATCGAGGCCGCAGACGTGGTGCTGATGGACGACGACCCCGCAAAGATCGCGCTGGCTATGCGCATCGCCCGCCGCACCCTGCGCATCGTGCACCAGAACATCGTGTTTGCGCTGGGCATTAAGGCGCTGTGCCTGCTGCTGGGTGCACTGGGCATTGCCGGAATGTGGGCAGCCATCTTTGCAGATGTGGGCGTGATGGTCATCGCCGTGCTCAACGCCACCCGCGCCCTGTATACCAAAGACCTGACCAAAAACTGATATAAACGCAAAACAGCCAGACCGGCACTGCCGGTCTGGCTGTTGTTGTTTCAAGACTTTTACAGCTTTTCCACCATCGCTGCCACGATCTTGGTAGCGGTGGCGACATACTCCCCGATGGAGAACTTCTTCACCACCAGCACCTCGTGGCCGTCCTCGTCGGCGTTGTCGCTCATGGCGCGCAGGATGACGCAGGGCACGCCGTTCTTGGCGGCGATCTGGCTTACCGCCGCACCCTCCATCTCCACGCAGTCCGGGGTGCACTTGGCTTCAATGGCGGCTTTGGTCTCGCTGTCGCCCACGAACAAATCGCCGGTGGCGATCTTGCCCACAAGCGCCTTGACCCCGGCTTCGGCGCAGGCGGCTTCGGCAGCGGCGATCAGTTCCGGGTCGCCGGTGTATTCCTTCAGGAACGGCGGGTTCTGGCAGATCATATCCAGCTGGGCGTCGTGGTACAGCACCGTCTTGCCGATGACCACATCCCCGATGCCGATCTTGCTGGTCATGTTGCCCGCAATGCCGGAGAAGATGATCTTCTCCGCGCCGAACTTGGTGATGAGCACCTGCGTGGTAGCGGCGGCGTTGGCCTTGCCCATACCGGCGCAGCACACCACCACCTGCTTGCCGGCCAGCGTACCTTTGTGGTACTCCACGCCGCCGTAGGGCTCAACGGTGACATTTTCCAGCTTTGCACACAGCTGGTCTACTTCATCGGGCATAGCGCCCATAATACCCAAGATCATGGTGGACTCCTTTAAACATTAAACAGGAACTCGATGACGTCGCCATCCTGCACAACATACTCCTTGCCCTCGGTGCGCTGCAGGCCCTTGGCCTTGACGGCAGCGTAGTCGAAGTTGTTGGCTTCCAGATCGTTGTAGCCGATGACGCTGGCGCGGATGAAGCCGCGCTCGAAGTCGCTGTGGATCTTACCGGCAGCCTGCGGAGCCTTGGTGCCCTTGCGGATGGTCCATGCGCGGCACTCCTTCTTGCCGTCGGTCAGGAAGGAGATCAGACCCAGCAGGTCGTAGCTGGCGGTGATCAGGTTGTCCAGACCGCTGGCCTCGATGCCCATCTCGGCCAGAAATGCCTTCTTTTCCTCGGGGCTGTAATCCGCAATGTCCTCCTCGGTCTTGGCGCAGATGGGAATGTAGCGGGCGCCCTCTTCCTTGGCGCGGGCAGCCACCAGCGGAACGTACTTGTTGTTCTCGATGCCCTCCATCAGGTCATCCTCGCCCACGTTGCAGGCGTACAGCACCGGCTTTGCGCTCAGCAGACCCATCTCGTGCAGCACGGTCTGCTGCTCGGTGTCGGCGGGGTCAAAATCGAAGCTGCGGGCGGGCTTACCGGCGCTCAGATGGTCGGCCAGCTGCTGCAGCCAAGCGGCCTCGGCGGCAGCGCCCTTGTTGTTGCCGCTCTTGGCAGCTTTTGCCATGCGGCCAGCGCGGTTCTGCACCACCTCAAGGTCGGAGAGGATCAGCTCGTAGTCGATGGCCTCAATATCGGCAATGGGGTTCACAGCCTCGGCCTTGGTTACGTCCTCCACCACATGGATGATGTTGTCATCGTCAAAGCAGCGCACCACATGCACGATGGCGTCGCACTCGCGGATATGGCCAAGGAACTTGTTGCCAAGGCCGGCGCCCTGACTTGCGCCCTTCACCAGACCCGCAATGTCCACGAACTCCACGATGGCGGGAGTTTTTTTGTTGGTCTGCCAGATCTCGGCCAGCTTGTCCAGCCGCTTGTCCGGCACTGCCACGATGCCGGAGTTCGGCTCGATGGTGCAGAAGGGATAGTTTGCAGCCTCCGCATTCTTGGTGGAGGTGATGGCGTTGAACAGAGTGGACTTGCCCACGTTGGGCAGGCCGACAATACCTAACTTCATATAAAATACGCTCCTTACACGTTTTTTGACATAACGATACATCTATCATTATACGCGATGAACCCCGCCAGCGCAAGGGGGCAGGGCTATCTTGAAGAAGGAATCCTGAAATAATCCGGGATGGCTTATCGGCAAGAAATCAAATTTTGAAGAGCCTGCGGCAAACGTTTCTTGCCGATAACGCGGCTGCGTAAGGCGTACCCTAGGCAGAAATGTGAAAAAAACTACACTTCCTTCTTTATTTTGTCATAACTGTCCCGTATAATAGAAAGGAAAGAGCCTGTCAAAACGCCCGGAAGGGCTGAAGATACAGCAAAAACCTGCATAAAAGGGGAGGAAAACACTTATGGCAAACGAAAAGATCCTTGTGGTGGACGACGACGCCAACATCTGCGAGCTGCTGCGGCTGTACCTGACCAAGGAGGGCTATCAGGTCACGGTGGCAAACGATGGTGAAGAAGGGCTGGAAAAGTTCAACGCGGTCAAGCCGGACATGGTGCTGCTGGACGTGATGATGCCCCGCATGGACGGTCTTGAGGTCTGCCGCCGCATCCGCAAGGCGGGCAACACCCCGGTAATGATGCTTACCGCCAAGGGCGAGACCTTTGACAAGGTGCTGGGCTTGGAGCTGGGCGCAGACGATTACATGGTCAAGCCCTTTGACGCAAAAGAGGTGGTGGCACGCATCAAGGCGGTGCTGCGCCGCTGCCAGACTACCTCCGCTGCCGCCGAGAGTACCGAGGGCGTCATCGAGTTCGACAACCTGCGGCTGGATATGAACAGCTATGAACTGCGGGTCAAGGGCAAGGTAGTGGAGGCTCCTCCCAAGGAACTGGAACTGCTGAACTGTCTGGCCTCCCACCCCAACCGCGTGTACACCCGCGACCAGCTGCTGGACGAGGTGTGGGGCTTTGAGTATTACGGCGACAGCCGCACCATTGATGTCCACGTCAAGCGTCTGCGCGAAAAGCTGGCCGGGGCTTCCGATAAGTGGGAGCTGAAAACCGTCTGGGGCGTGGGCTATAAGTTCGAGGTGCGTCAATAATGCGTAAAAGTATCTCCACGGCCTTTTTCTCCATGGTGTCCACCCTGATGGTGCTGGGCATCGTGCTGATGGGCTGCTCGGAGTGGGTGCTGTTCAAGAATTATTTTGCGAAGGATCGCTACGAAACACTGGATCAGGTGGTAAACGTTGCCAAGCGCACCGCAGAGTATCTGGTAAACAGCGAGACCATGCCGCAGGGCGCAGAGCTGGACGCTTTGAACACCAAGCTGGAGATCATCGGCGAGAGCGCCGAGGCGTATCTGTTTTTCACCGACCGGCAGGGCAATGTGCTTATTGCCTCCGACCCGGACAAGCTTACCACCGGCACCGTGCCGCTGGATATCTGCCAGCGCGCCAACGCAGTGGCTGACCCGGACGCCCGGCACTACCACGCTTTCGGCGATTTGGGCGGTGCCCTGACCGAAAAAAGCTATATCGCGGCGGTGGAGACCATCGACGACCAGAGCCTGTTCAGCGGCTGGCTGTTTTTGTGCTCCTCCGGTGCGCAGCTCACCGACTTCAAGCAGCAGTTCTGGTCTAACTTCCTGATGTCCGCCTGCGTAATGCTGCTGTGCGCCAGCGTGCTGACCCGCCTGCTGATGCGTCAGCTCACCGACCCGCTGCAGAAGGTGACCGATGCCGCCCAGCGCTTTGGCGGCGGCGACCTCTCCGTCCGCGTGGAGGGCGTGGAGGGCGATGGCGAGGTGGCAGACCTTGCCCGCACCTTCAACCAGATGGCGGAGAACATCCAGTCCAACGATAACTCCCGGGGTCAGTTCATGGGCAACATCGCCCACGAACTGCGCACCCCCATGACCACCATCAAGGGCTTTGTGGACGGCATTCTGGACGGCACCATCCCGCCCGAGATGCAGAACCACTACCTGCAGCTGGTCAGCGAGGAGACCGGCCGTCTGGCACGGCTCATCCAGAATATGCTGGATCTCTCCAAGCTGGAAAGCGGCGAGTATCAGGTGAACGCCCGGATGTTCAATATCTGGGAGACCCTGACCGGCGTGGCACTGGCAGCAGAGCAGCGCATCAATGACGGCATGATCGAGCTGGAAGGCCTGACCATGGATGAAAAGGTGCTGGTCTACGCCGACCCCGACCTGATCCATCAGGTGGCGTATAACCTGCTGGACAATGCCATCAAGTTCACCCCGGCGGGCGGCACCATCCGCTTCAGCGTGGAAAAGCTGGGCCCCGAGGCCGAGATCTCCATCTGGAACTCCGGGCAGGGCATCAGCCCGGAGGCGCTGCCCTATGTGTTCGAGCGGTTCTATAAAGAGGATCGTTCCCGCGGTCTGCACGCCCGCGGCTCCGGCCTTGGACTGAACATCTGCAAGGTGCTGGTCAATCTGGCCGGCGGGCAGATCCGCGTGGAGAGCCAGCAGGGCGAGTGGTGCCGCTTTGTGTTCACCCTGCCCACCTGTTCCCCCAATCCCGGCGGCATGAAGCGCCTGCCGGATGCCGCCGGGCAGCCCGGCGCAGTGGAGGACCCCGCCAGCATGAAGCCGGTAGAATAAGACCCCGCAGCCAGACTGCCCCGCCCGGGCGGTCTGGCTGCTTTGGCGTTGTTGGAATAAAAATCCTGCTTACCGCTGTGACCCCCTCTTGTGAAAATGCGTTTGGAGCACTCCGCAGAGTGCGACAAACGCGGAATTAAAAATCTATTTTCCGCTGAATATGGCTAGCAACGACGACGACCGCCGCCAGCGGCGGAAACAGGGAGGAGTTGTTGGGGCAGCGGCCAGCAAGACGCGAGTGCCGCCCAAGGCACGAAGCGGATGCTGGGTGCCGCAACCCGGAAGCAGCGGAGGCCATTCCAAATCGTCCTGCTTCAAAGAAAGCTGCTGCAAAATGGCAAGCCTTCGGCGGCAGCTGCGCGGCACATGGAGATGCTGCCGCGCAATGGACTTTTTGCGCCATTTACGACTTTTCGGTGAAAAAAACTGCTGCGGGTTTGATTTTTTGGCCGTTTTCATGTAAACTAAAAGATAACCATGCCCGCGTATTTTTTGCCCGGCAGAACCCTGCAAAACGCGCAACGCATGGGATAAAAATTGCTAAAAATAACGGAGCGTAATGAAATATTATGGCCATCGTAAGTCCTTCGATTCTTTCTGCTGATTTTGGCAAGCTGGGTGCAGACTGCCGCATGGTGCTGGATGCCGGCGCACAGATGCTGCACTACGACGTGATGGACGGGCATTTTGTGCCCAACATCAGCTTTGGCGTGCCGGTGCTCAAAAGCCTGCACAAGGCGCTGCCGGATGCCTTTTATGACGTGCATCTGATGATCAGCCACCCGCTGCAATACGCCGAGCCCTTTATCAAGGCCGGTGCTACCCTGTATAATTTCCATCTGGAGTGCGAAGATGATATTCAGGCCACCATTGACGCCGTCCGTGCGCTGGGCTGCAAGGTGGGTCTGACCATCAAGCCCGGCACTCCGGCCGAGGCGTTGGCACCGTGGCTGGAGCAGCTGGATCTGGTGCTGGTGATGAGCGTGGAGCCCGGCTTCGGCGGGCAGAAGTTCATGCCCTCGGCGCTGGACAAGCTCCGCTGGCTCAAGGCAGAGCGGGAAGCACGCGGCCTTTCCTACCTGCTGGAGGTGGACGGCGGCGTGGATGCCGCCACCGCACCCCTGTGCGTGGAAGCCGGTGCCGATGTGCTGGTGGCAGGCAGTGCCGTGTTCGGCGCCGCCGACCCTGCTGCGGCTGTGGGCGCACTGGCCAGCCTGTAAGGAGGGCTGTATATGGATGAAGCTTTGATCCAAGAGCAGGAGCGGCAGCTGCAAAAGACCGGCCGGTACTATAAGCACGTTTTCTGGCTGTGTGTGCCGCTGCTGTGCATGGCCTGCTATTTCTATGGGGCGCGTCCGCTGCTGCTGTGCGGCATCGCCCTGCTTACCGGCAACCTGTGCGACCGTCTGGTGGCGCTGCTGCGCCATCGGGTGTACACCAATAAAGATCTCTCCAACGAGAGCTTCAGCCTGATCATCGCCCTGCTCATGCCTGCCACCGTGGACATCTATGTGCTGGTGGTGGCAGTGCTGGCGGGCGTATTGATCGGCAAGGAGGTCTTTGGCGGCTACGGCAGCTATCCCTTCAACCCCGCTGCCGTGGGCTACGCCGTGGCGGCGGTATCGTGGCCGGAGCAGGTGGTGCGCTACCCGCAGCCCTATACGCCGCTGCCCCTGTGGAACGCCTCCGCCGTGCCGGTAAGCAGCACCATCGAGGATACCCTGCGCAGCGGCGGTATCCTGAACCTGAATGCCCTCGCCGTCGTGCTGGGCGAGTTTGCTGCCCCCATGGGCACCGGTGCGGCACTGGTCATTCTGGCCTGCGGCCTCGTGCTGTGGACCCGGAAGGACGTGCACATCGGCGCATCGGCAAGTTTTCTCATCACCTGCGGGCTCATCGCCTTCTTCTTCCCGCGTCAGGTGGGTCTGGCGGACAGCACCCTCTTCAGCAGCCTGCTGCCCCGCCTGCAGGGCATCCGGGACGAGCTGCACACCGGTGCGGTGCTGTTCTGCGCGGTGTTCCTGCTCAACGAACCCTACACCTGCGCCCATCACCGGCTCGGACGCATCCTGTACGGCGCCCTGGTGGGTGCTGCCACCATGGGCTTCCGCTATTTCGGCGTGTACGAGACCGGCGTCTGCTTTGCACTGCTGGCCGTCAACAGCGTGTCCGCGCTCATTGACCGCACCGAGGAGCGGCTGTACCGTCTGCTGCACCGTCTGCCGTCCGAACGAAAGGAGGCTGCGGAATGAAAAAGCGTACTGCGGAACTGATTTTAAAGGACCCCGAAAAGTTTGCCCATCACGACCGCGTGTTCCTGAATAACCCGGTGGTCATGCAGGGCATGGGTCTGGCACCGCTGGTGGTCGTGGCTACCACCGGCCAGAACGGCCTGATGCTGGCGGCGGCGGTGACGCTGCTGCTGGTGCCCTCCCGCGTGCTGGCCTGCCTGCTCAGCCGCCTTGTACCCCTGCGGGACGAGGAGCCTACCCCGGAGCAGCTGCAAAAAAAGCTGCTGCCCCGTGCACTTTTGTACGCAGCCAGCGCCGCTGTGGTGTACCTAGCGGCATATCCCATTTTGAACTTCGTGTTTGGCACCGGGCTTTTGAACCTTGGCATCTACCTGCCCATGCTGGTGGTGGAGCCGCTTCTGACCTACCGCTTCGGCCGCGTGCAGGAGACAGTGCACAAGGCCGTTTCCAAGGGCGTGCGCATCACCGTGGGCTACGCGCTGCTGCTGCTCGTGGTGGGCGTGGTGCGCGAGTGGCTCAGCCTTGGCACCGTGTTCGGTGCCCCGGTGGGGCGCTGGGCGCTGCTGCCACTGGCTAAGATGCCGGCGGGCGGCTTTATCGTGCTGGGCATCCTGTGCGCCATCTGGCGCGCTGCGGCTGCAAAGCGCAAGGAATATCTGAAAAGGGAAGCACGGGATACCCTGACCGTGCACTACCAGAAGGAGGGGAACCGCGAACCGTGAAGGAAGTTGTAAGCAGCTCGGCAGTGTTTTTCAGCTATGCACTGCTGGCCATTTTTGCACAGAACGCTGTCTTTACCCGTGCACTGGGCGTGTCCCGCATGGTGCAGCTGGTGGGGGACGACCGCACCAGCAGCGCCTTGTTCGGCATGATGCTGTGCATCACGCAGGTGCTGGTGGCGCCGGTGGCTTTTCTTGCCGGGCGGTTCATTGCCCCGTTGGATAACCGCGCCCAGCTGCGCCCGCTGGTGTATATTGCCAGCATTGCCGTGGTGTGTCTGGCGGAGCATCTGGTGCTGTGGCTGCTGCGCAGCCTGCCCCGCCGCGCCCAGCTGTTGCGCATCGTGCCGCTGGCCGCGCTGAACAGCGGCGTGCTGGGCACGGTGCTGGTGGAGCGCACCCAGTCCTTTACCCTTGGCCAGAGCCTTGGCTTTGGCCTTGGCAGCGGCCTTGGCTATGTGCTGGCGGTGCTGCTGGTCACCGAGGCGCGCCACCGCCTGCGCAGCAAAGCTATCCCCAAGGCATTCCGCGGCCTGCCCATCACGCTGGTGTATATCGGCGTGCTGGCGCTGGCGATCTATGGCTTTACCGGACATTCCGTCATCCTGTAATGCAGACAGGGAGGAAAGGATACCATGGCTAAGAATAAACGTCAGAAGGTCAAGCATTATAACCGCAGCTTTTACAGCAGGGAAACGCGCGTAAAGCGCGGCATCGGCATCGTGGTGCTGGTGGCGGCAGTGCTGGCAGCCGCATGGTTTGCCGCACCCCATGTGCTGGATTGGGCCACCCACACCTGGTATACCGTGGTCAAGGATCGGGATCTGGAGGCCGAAAGCGCTTCCCGCGCCGAGGCAGCAGCCTCCTCTGCGGCGGCAAGCAGCGCTGCTGCTTCGCAGGCAGCGTCTGAGCTGGAGCCGGAGGAGGAAAAGCCGCTGGACGGCAAGGCCATTACCGGCGGCAGCTGGGCAGAGCTGGACGTGACCACCCTGACCGATGAAGCCGCCATCCGCGCCGCCGCCCGGCAGCTGAAGCAGCAGGGCGCAGACTACGCCCTTGTCACTCTGAAGGACGCCGCTGGCACGGTGTACTACGCTTCCGGGGTGGCAGCCGCTGCCCAGAGCATCACCGAAAACCCGGTGGATGCGGCCAATATCGCCGCCATCCTGCGGGAGGAGGGCATCATCCCGGCGGCGCAGCTTGCCGCCTTTACCGACCCGGTGTCGGTGTACACCGACCGCAGCATGGGCGTGCACTACGACGGCAACAGACTCTGGCTGGATAACGTCAGCGCAGCCAAGGGCGGCAAGGCATGGATGAACCCCTTTGCCGCAAGTGCGGTGCAGTTTGTCGGCGACCTCATTGAGGAGGTGCGGAGCATGGGCTACGAGCAGGTGGTGCTTACCGGGGTGCAGTTCCCCAATATCATCACCCGCAAGCAGGACTTCGGCGCTTCCGGCGGCAAGAGCCGGGAGGGACGCGCCGCCCAGCTGACGGCGGATATCGCCGCATGGCAGACCCGCTTTGCGGGCAGCGTGACCCTGTGGGTCAGCTACCCGGACGCACTGTGCACCGCTGCCACCGATGCCCTTGGCACCACCGGTACGTCCCTTGGCATGGAAAATCTGCTGGTCACCAGCAGCACCGCGCTGGACGCGGACAGCCGCGCTGCGCTGGAGCAGGCCGCTGCCGACGCCGGTGTGAAGCACGTTGTGGTGCACGATACCGCAGCGTTCCGCTGAGAAGCGGCTTTTAAAGAGGGGAGGAAACGACTATGAAACCGACTACCTGTTTTGCACCCGCACACATCCTGCTGCCTTCGGAGCAGGTGCCGCTGGAGCAGTGGGGCTGCATTGCCTGTGACCAGTTTACCAGTGACCGCAGCTACTGGCAGCGGGCAGAAGAGACCGCTGCGGGTGCGCCCAGCACCCTGAACCTGATCCTGCCGGAGGTGTATCTGGAGGACGGAGACGCCGATGCGCGGGTGGAAAAGATCCACGCCACCATGCAAGACTACGCCCAGAACGTGCTCACCCGGGCGGTGGATGGCTTTATTTATGTGGAGCGCACCGAGCAGAGCGGCCGGGTGCGGCAGGGTCTTGTAGGACGTGTGGACCTGGAGGCATACAGCTACCGCCGGGGCGAAAAATGCACCGTGCGCCCCAGCGAGTGCACCGTGGAAAGCCGCATCCCGCCCCGCATGAAGGTGCGTACCGGCGCTGCGCTGGAAACGCCCCATATCATGATGCTGGCGGACGACCCGGACTGCACCCTCATCGAGCCCATTGCCGCCCACAAGGACAGCCTGCCCAAGGTATACGAGGGCGAGCTGATGCTGGGCGGCGGCCATGTGGCAGGCTGGGCGGTGGAGGGCCCCGCCCTCATCGCGCAGATTGAAAACGCGCTGACCGTGCTGGGCAGTCAGGAAGAATTTGACAAGAAATACCCCGATGCCACCCGCCGCGACCCGCTGACGCTGGCCGTGGGCGATGGCAACCACTCGCTGGCTACTGCAAAGGCCTGCTGGGAGGAGCTGAAAAAGACTCTGACCCCGGAGCAGGCAGAAAACCACCCCGCCCGCTGGTGTCTGGCAGAGGTGTGCAACGTGCACTCCCCGGCTATTGAGATCGAGCCCATCCACCGGGTACTGTTCAACGTGGACTGCGCCACCGTACTGCTGAGCCTGATTACATGGAGCGATTCCAACATGGTAGGCTGCTGCTTTGGCGGCAGCAAAAAGCAGCCCTTTACGCTGGCAGGCCCCCACATGGCCAATGTGCTCAGCTTTGAGGACCCCACCGAGCCGCTGACCGTGGGCACCATCGACGATTTTATTTCGGATTATATCGAGCGCCACCCGGAAGCAAAGGTGGACTATGTGCATGACGAGCCGGCTGTGCGCGCTTTGTGCAAGCAGGGCGCAGTGGCGTTTTTGATGCCGCCCTTCGCCAAGAGCGACCTGTTCCGCGGCGTCGTGATGGGCGGCGTGCTGCCCCGCAAGACCTTCAGCATGGGACATGCGGAGGAAAAGCGCTACTACATCGAGTGCCGGAAGATCACAGAATAATAGGAGAACCATGACATTTAAAGAACTGAATCTGTCCGCCCCGCTGCTGCGCGCTGTGCAGGAAGCGGGCTACGAGACCCCCTCGCCCATTCAGGCAGCGGCCATCCCGCCGGTGCTGGCAGGCCGGGATTTGATGGGCTGCGCCCAGACCGGCACCGGCAAGACGGCGGCTTTTGCGCTGCCCATGCTGGACCGGCTCACCGCCAATGCGCCCCGCCGCAAGGGCGCTGTCCGTGCGCTGATTTTGACCCCCACCCGGGAGCTGGCTTTGCAGATCGGCGAAAGCTTTGAAGCCTACGGCAAGTACCTGAAATTGCGCAGCACCGTCATCTTTGGCGGTGTGGGACAGGCACCGCAGGTGGAAGCGCTGAAAAAGGGCGTGGACATCCTCATCGCCTGCCCGGGACGGCTGAACGACCTGATCGGACAGGGCTTTATCGACCTGTCCGCTTTGGAAATTTTTGTGCTGGACGAGGCCGACCGGATGCTGGACATGGGCTTTGTCCATGACGTGAAAAAGGTCATTGCAAAGCTGCCCGCCCAGCGCCAGAACCTGATGTTCAGTGCCACCATGCCCGCCGAGATCGAGCAGCTGGCTGCCGGCATCCTGCGCGACCCCGCCTTTGTCAAGGTAGACCCGGTGTCCAGCACCGTGGACCGCATCCAGCAGAGCCTGTACTATGTGGAAAAGGGCAACAAAAAGCTTTTGCTGCCGTGGCTCATCAAAAATCTGCAGCCGCCGGTGGTCAATGCGCTGGTGTTCAGCCGCACCAAGCACGGCGCGGATAAGATCGCAAAGGATCTGACAAAGCAGGGCATCCCCGCCGCCGCCATCCACGGCAACAAGAGTCAGACCGCCCGCGTCACCGCGCTGGAGGATTTCAAGTCCGGCAAGACCCGGGTGCTGGTGGCGACCGATATCGCCGCACGCGGCATTGATATCAGCGAGCTTTCCCATGTGTTCAACTACGACCTGCCCGAGGTGCCGGAGACCTATGTGCACCGCATCGGGCGCACCGCCCGCGCCGGTGCGGACGGCACCGCCGTCAGCTTCTGCGCCCCGGAGGAGCAGGAGTATCTGGCAGGCATTGAAAAGCTGAACCGCCGCAAGATCCCGGTGGTATCCGGTCATCCGTGGGACGGCGTGCCCGCCCCGGTGCGCCCGGTGCTGCCCGTGCGTGGCAAAAAGCCCCGCCCCGAAGCGGAAAACTTGGCCGAAGCGCCGAAAAAACAGGCCGAAACTGCGCCCGCAAAAGCTGCAAAGACAGCTGCGCCCGCGCCGAAGCAGGAGCCGAAGGCTGCAAAGAACGCGGTGCCTGCAAAACCGAAAAAAGAGGAAACACTGATGCAAGACAGCAACACAAAGCGCGGAGCCCGCAACGACCGCCGCGCCAACAACCGGGGCGCAAACGCCCCCAAGGAAGCGGCAGCGCCCCGCGCCCGCCGCGAGAATGCCGCCCCCGCCCGAGGCAGCAACGTCCAGCCCAAATTTGACCCCCATTTTGTCAGCGCCCCGGAGGCTACTCCGCTGCGCCCGGCACGCAAGACTCCTGTTGCTCCGGCAGCACCCGCCATCCGCAGCGCACAGGAGCCCCAGAATAACCAGAACGCAAACCGCAGCGGCAGCCGCCGCAACGACCGCAGCGACCGGGGTGAACAGCGCAATGCCCGCCCCGCTGCCCAGAATAATAACGCCCGCCCTGCCCGCAACGAGCGCGGCAATGCCGGGAATCAGAGCCGCACCGGCAGCGCACCCCGCGCTCCCAAGGCCGAGCCTGCCCGCCGCGGCCGCAATGCTGCCGCCCGGGACGAGGACCCGGGGCTGGTGCTCATCAGCCGCCGCCCGCCCCAGCAGAAGTACACCAGCTTTGAGGAGTATATGGACGCCCACGGCGGTGCCACTGCACCCATTGAGGATCACAGCGAAGAAGTATGAGCCGGAACGAAGCCTTTGCCCCGTGGCAGTGCCCCCTGTGCGGCGGCGCGCTGCAAGGGGAGAATGACCTGAAATGTGAAAAAGGCCACTGTTTTGACCGCGCCCGGGAGGGCTACTGGCATCTTTTGCCGGTGCAGAGTATGCGAACCAAAGCCCCCGGGGACAGCAAGGAGATGGTAGCTGCCCGCCGCGCCTTCCTGAACGCCGGATATTACGGCATTTTCGGGCAGGCGCTGGGGGAGTTGTGCCTTACCCACGGCGTGCCCGCCGCGAAGGACGCCCCGCTGCATCTGCTGGACGCAGGCTGCGGCGAGGGCTGGTACGACCGCTGCATCGCGCAGCAGTTCGCGGCGGCAGAAAAGCCGCTGCAGCTGACCGGGTTCGATATCGCAAAGCCCGCGGTGCGGTTGGCGGCAAAGGCGCTGCCCGCCGCGCAGTATGCGGTGGCGTCCAGCTTCAGCCAGCCGGTGCGCACCGGCTGGGCAGATGTGCTGCTGAACTGCTTTTCGCCCTTTGCACAGGAGGAGTTCAGCCGGGTGCTGCGCCCGGGCGGGCACATGATCTACGTCGTGCCGGGGGCAGAGCATCTGTACCAGATGAAGGCTGTGCTCTACGAAAAGCCCTACAAGAACCCGGTGCAGCAGGTGGAGTACCCGGGCTTCCGCGCCATTGATGAGCGTGAGGTGCAGGGAACCATCACCGTGCCCGCCGCCCAGCTGGAAGCCCTGTTTGCCATGACCCCCTACTACTGGAAAACGCCCCGCGACGGTGCTGCCCGCCTTGCGGCTCTGCCGCAGCTGACCACAACCATCGCCTTCCGCTTTCTGGTGTTTGAAAAGCTGTAATAAGATAAAAAGGACTGCCGTGCAGAGTGCATGGCAGTCCTTTTTTGTACCCATTCTCATGCTTGTTGATTTTCACAAGAACTGACATACTAATATATCAATTTCACACAAAAACAACAAAATCTATTTACAAGTTCGTTATATTGTGGTACGATTTGTGCAGATTTCGATGGCATGATACAACTGGAATGTCTATCGGGCCCGGCAGCAGGGCGTTTGCTGCACAGCTTTGGGCGGCTTTGCTCTGCACAAATGAGCCGTCTGCATTTAAAAGGAGAAATGATGATGAACAGAAGAGACTTTATGAAGCTTTCTGCCGCTTCTGCTGTGACCATGGGCGCAGTGGCTGGCATGGCGCCCGCATCCTTTGCTGAAAACGCTGGCGTGCACACCGATGCTGAGGTGCAGGCCATGGTGGCAGAGGAACTCCGTCTCTCCCGCGAGGTGGCCTTTTATCCGGCTGCTTTCCGGGGCGATTTTGACAAGTTCTATGTGCTGTTCCACAAGCTGTCCCGTGCTCAGTACGAGAAGGTGGACGGTGCACCTGTGCCCGGTATCAACGCCTCCCACTACGATATGTGTGTTGCTCTGACCAATGCCCGCAAGGCGCTGCGCCAGATCAAGGACCCCAAGAGCACCGTTTGGGAAATTTGGGGAGATCAGATGGCCGTGGAATCTCCGCTGCCCACCAACTGGGAAAATTGCTACGATAACGAGGGCTTCCGTCCCTTCCTGAACCCGTACCTGCTGCGAGATCAGGGCAAGGTGAAGGGCAACGTGATCATTATTGCAGGCGGCGGCAGCACCCACCGCAACAACGTGGTGGAAGGCTACCCGGTGGCCGAGTTCTTCAACAAGAACGGCTACAACGCCTTTGTGCTGCAGCGCCGCGTCAACCCTTATGCCGCTGTGGATCAGCAGCTGGATCTGGCCCGTGCTATCCGCTACATCCGCCACAACGCCTCTGAAAAACACATCGGCAAGACCGATATCATGATCGCTGTGGGCTTCTCTGCCGGCGGCATGAATGTGATGCAGGTGGTGGCCGACCAGTTCGGCACTACGAATACCCCGGATAAGGTCTACCCCAGCTACGTCTGCGATGCTGTGGACCATGAGAGCGCTGACCTGAATGTGGCGATTCCCATCTACGGACTGTTCGTCACTGGTCTGAACTTCACGAAGAACCCCAACCTGCCTCCGGTCTTTGGTGTTGTGGGTCAGAAAGATGGCCTGAGTGCGATGATGCTGCCCTCTCTGCCGGAGTGCGCAAATATCTTCACGGACTTCAGCTTCTATCTGGCACCTGATGCGCCCCACGGTGTGGGTCTGGGCACTGGCACCAAGGGCTATGTGGACTACTACACCCAGATCGCCCAGTGGCCGGATATGGCTGTCAACTTCATCGAGAGCCGTCTGGGGCTGATGGAAAAGAAGATCGACATGGACTCCGTGGGCTTTGCATGGTAAGCTGCCCCGACAGGAGTACCTGAAAAACAACGACCCGCCGCATCTCTTTCAGTGCGGCGGGTCGTTGTTTGTAAAAATGTTATGTATGATACTCCATCCATTTGCCCTTCCACGCATACAGGATCATGAGCAATGCGCCCAGACCCCAGCTGACGGGGTAGAGGATGAACACGCCCTCGATGCCGGAGAAGAAGGGCAGCAGAAACTGGATCCACACCACACGGAACAGGCACAGCGAGACCAGCAGCACCACCATGGGTGGGATGCTGGCACCCGTGCCGCGCACGGCACCGGCAAGGCCGTGCAGGATGCTGAGCAGGAAGTAGAACGGACAGAACCACCGCATGGCCAGCTTGCCGTAGGTGACCACGGCCTCGTCGGCGGTGAACAGGTGCAGAATGGCGTCCTGTCCGGCCAATAGCGCCGCGCCGGTGCAAAGGGTGTAGATGACCCCAATAGCAAGGGTGACCCACACCGAGCGCTTTACCCGGTCCAGACGCCCCGCGCCGTAGTTCTGCCCCACAAAGGTGGTAGCTGCCATGCTGATGCTGCTCACCGGCAGGATGTTGAAGCCATCGATCTTCATGTAGGCTGCAAAGCCCGCCATGGCGGCGGCGCCGTAGCTGTTCACGCTGGCCTGCACCAGCACGTTGGAAAAGGAGATGACCATGTTCTGGATGCCGGTGGGCAGGCCCACCCGGATGATGCGGCCTGCCATTTTGCGGTGCAGCCGGATGGCGGAAAGTTCCACCCGGCAGGCGTCCTCGCTTTTCATCAAAAAGCGCAGGCTCAGCACGCAGGACACCAGCTGGCTCAGGTCTGTGGCGATGGCAGCGCCTGCTACCCCCATCCGCAGCCCTACGATGAACACAAGGTCCAGCACGATGTTGGTCACCGACGCCCATGCCAGATACACCAGCGAGCGGCGGGAGTTGCCGGCGGCGTTCAGGATGCCGGCGGTCATGTTATACACCACGCTGAACAGCACCCCGCCAAAGTAGATGCGGATATAGGTCACAGCGTCGGCCAGCACCTCGGCGGGGGTGTTCATGGCCACCAGCAAAGCGCGCCCGCAGGCAACGCCGCCCACCGTCAGCAAAAGCCCCATGACCACCGCAATGGCAAGGGAGGTGTGCACCGCCTCGCGGGTCTCCTTGTGGTCGCCCGCGCCCAGATACTGCGACACCACCACGCCCGCGCCCACGGCAAGTCCCTGACTGAAGCCGATGAGCAGGTAGATGGGCGACCCGCTGGAACCCACGGCGGCAAGGGCATTGCTGCCCACAAAATTGCCCACGATGATGCTGTCGGCGGTGTTGTACATCTGCTGCAGCAGGTTGCCGAAGATCAGCGGCAGGGCAAACAGCAGCAGGCTTTTTACAATGCTGCCCTCGGTCATAAGGGTAGAAGTATTCCGTGTTTTTACGGCGGCCATGGGGCTCCTCCTCTCAGCGCAAAAAATCGCTTGTACCCCTTAGCATAGCACAAACCCCGCCCCGGGACAAGGGGCAGGGCTGACGATTTAAAATGGCTTCCGCATCGTCTCACCCGCCGACAACAGCGGCGGCGCGGGGCTGCCGTGCAGCTTGCGGGCAAGATAGTTCTGTGTGATGCGTACCACCGTACCGGACAGCGCAATTACGCCGATGAGGTTCGGCAGCATCATCAGGCCATTGAAGGTGTCGGAAAGCGTCCACGCAAGGTCCAGCCGCATCACCGCGCCTACCGGCATCAGCGCCACGAACAGCACCCGGTAGCCCGCCCCTGCCCCTGCGCCGAAGAGATACTCCACGGCCTTGCAGCCGTAGCAGCTCCAGCCCAGCGCGGTGGAGTAGGCGAACAGCAGGATGCACACTGCGATGAGCTTTGACCCCAGCGTGCCAAACACGGCGTCAAAGGCCTGCCCAACCAGCGCACTGCCCGCCGCCCCGGCGGCAATGCGCCCGGTGTCCAGATCCACAAAGCCGGAGGTCAGCACCACCAGCGCCGTCAGGGTGCACACCACCATGGTGTCCGCAAACACCTCAAAAATGCCCCACATGCCCTGCTGCACCGGCTCCTTTACGTTGGAAGCCGCGTGCACCATCACCGAGGAGCCAAGCCCCGCTTCGTTGGAAAAAGCACCCCGCTTGAAGCCCCAAGTGACCGCCTGGGACAGCCCATAGCCTACGATGCCCCCACCGGCGGCGCGCAGCCCGAACGCACCCTTTACGATGGCGGCAAGCGCCGCCGGGACGGCAGTGATGTGCACCCCCACCACGGTGAGCGCACCCACGATGTACAGCAGTGCCATGGCGGGGACAAGCCTTTCCGCCACCGCAGCCACACGCTTCAGCCCGCCCAGCAAGATCACCGCCGACACTGCCGCCAGCACCGCGCCGGTGACGGCCTCCGGCACGCCAAAAGCCGCCTGCAGATTGCCCGCGATGGAATTGAGCTGGCTCAGGTTGCCGATGCCAAAGCTTGCCAGCGCACAGAACGCGGCAAACAGCACCGCCAGCACCCGCCCCGGTTTGCCGCCAAGGCCGTCCCGCAGGTAGTACATCGGCCCGCCGCGCCAGCCGCCCGCCGGGTCTTTGCGGCGGTAGTAGATGCCCAGCACGTTCTCGGCGTAGCTGGTCATCATGCCCAGCAGCGCCATGACCCACATCCAGAACACCGCCCCCGCCCCGCCGGAAAGGATGGCGGTGGCCACCCCCACAAGGTTGCCGGTGCCGATGGTGGACGCCAGCGCGGTGCACAGGCTCTGGAACTGGCTGATGGCCTGCTCCTCGCGGGCGGTATGGGCGGTGACGCTCCGGTCGGTCAGGATAGCACCGAGGGTGTGCCGCATCCAGTAGCCCCACCGCCGCAGCTGGAAGCCCCCGGTGCGCACCGTCAGCAGCAGCCCGGTGCCGAAGAGCAGCCCCAGCCCCACCGGCCCCCACACGATGCCGTTCACGGCCTCGATTCCCCGCATGAACCGCTCTGGCATCCCATCCCCCCTTTTTACCGTATCCTATGCAGCAGCCTTAGTCCTCATGCGGTGCGGAGGGCTTTTCGGGGTCGGGGACGGGAAGGGGTTCCAGCGTCAGCCAGAAGTCCTCCTGTTCCTCGCGGTCTTTTTCGTTGGGGGTATTTGTTTTATCCATACAGCATCCCTGCCTTTCTGCATAAAGGGTCGCCCGTTGGGTCATGCTTTATGCACAAAAAGGAGGCAGAGCCATGAAACACGCAAAACGCAGCGGCTGGCGTCCCTTCTGGGCGGCACTGTGCGCCGCCCTGCTGGTGCTGCTGCCGCTGGTGGGCGGCACGGTGCTGCTCAGCCGCGCCCAGCTGCGCAGCAGCCTGCGGCAGGCTGCAAAAAGCCAGAGCGGGGTGCCCATCCGTCTGCCCAAAGCCGCCGACCGGTGCACCGTGCTGCTGTGCGTGGCAGACGAGACCCCGGGCTTTGTGCTGGCCTACCTGAACGCCGGACAGAACTGCATCCATCTGCTGGCGGTGCCCGCCGCGCTGGAAGTGCCCTTCGGGGGCAAAAATGTCCCTCTTGCGGACTGTTACGCCGCCGCAGGCCCCGCCCGCTGCCGAGAGGCGCTGGGCGAGGTGTTTGCCCTGCCGGAGGATACCGACTATCTTGCCATCGCCCCGGCGGTGCTGACAAAGCTTGCGGCGCGGTACGGCGCAGTGCGGGTGGGTTTTACCGGGGCCCTCACCCCGGAGCAGCTGGCGCGGTACGGCAAGGGCACCGGGGTGCAGGGCATCTCCGCCGCCGATGCCCACAGCTTTTTAGCGGCGCTGGATGCCGACACTTCTCTTTCGCCCCGGCGCAGCGCCGCCGCCCGGGCGGCGGTGTGGGATGCGTTTTTCCGGCAGGCGCTGGAGCTGCTGCCCACCACCCTGCCGCAGGGTCTGCGAGAGGTGAGCAGCAGTCTGCTGACCAGCCTGACCGCCGTAGACCTTGCTACACTGGAACGCACGCTGGAATTTTTAGCCACCAGCGCCGAGCCGGTGGATATCACCGCCGACGCCCTGCCCGGGGACTGGGCAGGCGGACACTATACGGTGTCTGATGCCTCCCGGGCGGCGGTGCAGAGCTTTTTCAATCTTTCTCCGGCGGCGGCGCAGTCTGCGTCCGGCAGTGAGCCATAACCCAGCACCAGCGTCCCGGCGGCAGAGTGTGCCGTGCCGGTCAGGTCGTAGTCGCTCAGTAGGGAACAGCGCACCCCATACTGCCGGGCAGCAGCCCGCAGAGCGGCGTCCGGCGGCGGGTCTTTCAGCTGCGCCAGCAGGTGCAGGCCGGTGTGCAGCCCCGCAAGGGTCAGCTCCTCCGGCGCAAAGGAGGTGCGCAGTGCAGCTACCAGCGCATCCCGGCGGGCTTTGTAGGCGGTACGCTCCCGCGCTAAGTGCCGGGTGAAATACCCCCCGGTGATAAAGCGCGCCAGCGTCTGCTGCTCAAACCGCCCTACCGTGCCGGAGTACAGCCGGTACTTGGCCTGCCATGCGCCCAGCAGCTGCCGGGGCAGTACCATGTAGGCGATGCGGATGCCCGGGGCAAGGCTGCGGGAGCAGGTGGACAGATACACCACCGGGCCGTCTGCGCCCGCCATGCCCTGCAAGCTGGGCAGCGGGCGGGTGTCAAAACGGAACTCGGAGTCGTAGTCGTCCTCAATGATGTACCGCCGTCCCGGGGCGCGGGCCGCCCAGTGCAGCAGCTCCGCCCGGCGTCCGGCGGGCATGGTGACCCCGGTGGGGAACTGGTGGCTGGGGGTGACGTAGCACACCGCTGCATCGCTGGCAGAAAGAGCCGTCAGCGACAGCCCGTCCGCATCCACCGGCAGGCAGCGGCAGGGCACGCCGTTGTTTTCCAGCACCTGCCGGGCACGGGGGTAGCCGGGGGTCTCCACGGCGGCAGGACCGGGCAAAAGCGGGGCCAGCAGCCCCAGCAGATATTCCAACCCTGCGCCCACCACCAGCTGCTCCGGGTCGCACTGCACGCCCCGGTACTCAGCCAGATACCCTGCCAGCGCCTGCCGCAGGGCGGCATCGCCCCGGGCATCCCCGGGGGTGAGCAGCTCCGGCGCGGAGTAGAGCAGTTCCTTTTGCAGCCGCGCCCATGTGCGGAAGGGGAACAGCCCCGGGTCCACGCCTCGGGTGGATAAATCGAACTGTACCGGCGGAGCAGCATCGGCGGGGTGCACTGCCGTCGGCGCAGAGGGCGCGGCGGGCGGCTGCACCCCCTGCGGCAGGGCAAGATACTCCTGCACCGTGAAGCCGCTGCGCTCCCGGGCGGTCAGATAGCCCTCGGCTGCCAGCATCTGGTAGGCGGTGTCCACCGTGTTCACCGAGACCGACAGCTCTGCCGCCAGCCGCCGCTTGCCGGGCATCCGGGTGCCCGCCGTCAGGGTGCCCGCCCGCATCTCGGCGGCAAGGCTGCGGTAGAGCTGCTCGTACAGCGGCACCGCCGAAGCCGGGTCCAGTGCCGTGGTCAGATGTACCATAGAATGTCCCTCCTGTCTGGGCATTGCGTCAAACTGACCCCATAAAAAAACTTTATTCTGGGTATTTTCATGGGGTCAGTTCTGCGTATAATAGGAGCATACCCGCCGGACACCCAAATGTCAAGTAGTTTTGTGGGGTTATCGGCGCGATTGGAGGGAAAGTATCATGTCTACTACTGCAATGTGGCTGCTGCTGGCAGTCGTCGTTATCCTGATCCTGTTTTTCAGTGTGCTGTACAAGCGCCGCTTTACGGTGCACGAGCTGGCGCTTACCGGCGTGATGGCTGCGCTGAGCTTAGTGGCCTACCTGTTCTTCCGCATCCCCTTCTACGGCGGCTCCTCGTTCCATCTGGGCAACACCTTTACCGCCCTGACGGCGCTGCTGCTGGACGGTGTATCCGGCGGTCTGGCGGGTGCCATCGGTCTGGCGCTGGCGGATATCCTTGCCGGTGACCCGGGCTACGCTATTACCACCTTCGTGCTCAAGTTCATCATCGGCATCACCTGCGGTGCCGTGGCACATAAGGTGTTCAAGCTGCGGGATCGGGATCGTCACAGCGCCGGGTATCTGGTCAAGGTGATCGTCTCTGCGGGTTCCGGTCTGCTGCTGAACGTGTTCACCGACCCCTTCCTTGGCTACTTCCGCAACGTGTACATCTTTGGGCAGGAGTACACCGTGGCACAGGCACTGACCAAGATCGCCGGCGGCGTCACCTTTGTGAACAGTGTGGCTTCCACTGCCTGCGTCGTGGTGCTGTATCTGGCACTGCGCCCCGCGCTGGAGCGTGCAAAGCTGCTTTCCAAGGGCGAGAACAAAGCTGTCTGATTTAGATAATAAAAGGGACGAGGAAAAGCCCGCGGGCTTTCCCTCGTCCCTTTTCTGTTACCGTTTTCGGCTGCAAAGGCGCTCTGCGGCGTCCCGCCCGGCGGCAAGGCCGCTGCCGAACGCCCAGTGCAGGTTGAAGCCGCCGCAGCTTCCGGCGCAGTCCAGCGTTTCCCCCACAAAGTACAGCCCCGGACAGCCCTTGAACTGGAAGGTCGGTTCCACCTCGGTCAGGGCAAGCCCGCCGCCGGTGGTCTGCGCCTGCCGCCAGCCGCAGGGGGCAAGCCCCTCGAACCGCCAGTGCTTGGCGGTGTGGGCAAGCTTCTGCCAGCTGCCTGCGGGCAGGGCGTGGGGGGCGGTATCCGGCAGGGCGGCGGCAGCCCAGAGGGCGCGGCCAAGCTTGCCGTGCAAAAGCCCCAGCCAGAACGCCGCCGCCGTGTCCTCGGCAAGCAGCGGTGCACGCGCCGCAAACAGGGCGGCAAGCTCTGTCTCCGGCACAGCGGGGAAGAGATCGAGCTCCACCGCCGGGTGCTTCGGGCTGCGCCCGGGGGCAAGCAGGCCGGACAGCTGCATGATGCAGATGCCGGAAAGCCCGTAGTCGGTAAACTGCACCTCGCCTGCCTCCTCTGCCAATACCCGGTCACCATCCAGCAGGCGGGCGGCGGCCTTAGCGCGGATGCCCGCAAGGCTCTTGTTCGGCCTTACACATTGCAGGGCGGTCAGGCAGGGGTAAAGGGGGCGCATCTGCCCGCCGCAGTCGGCGGCAAAGCGGGTGCCGAAGCCGTCCGTGCCGAACTGCGGCCCGGCGGCGCCGCCCATGGCGCAGATAACGGCATCTGCCCGCAGATTTTCGGTGCCGCCCTCGGCGGTGGTAAACTGCACGGCGTAGCCGCCCTTGCTCTGGCGCAGGGTGCTTACCGTGCAGCCGGTGCGCAGCTGTACGGTGTGCCGCTGCAAATGCAGCTCCAGCAGCGCCAGCACGTCTGCCGCCTGATTGGAATAGGGATACACCCGCCCGGCCTCATCGGTGCGGGTGTACAGCCCCAGCTGCTCAAACCACGCCAGCGGCGCGGCGGCATCCACCGCCGCAAGCAAAGGCCGCAGCGCGGCGGGGTCGGCGGTGAAGTACTTTTCCGGCGCAATGGCGGTGTTGTCCAGATTGCAGCGGCCGTTGCCGGTAGCCAGCAGCTTTTTGCCCACCTTGGGGTTGCGCTCCAGCACCGTGACGCGGACAGCGGGCGCGGCCTGTGCAGCCGCCAGCGCAGCGGCCAGTCCGGCGGCACCGCCGCCCAGAATAAGGATGTGTGCCATGCGGACACCTGCTTTCTTTGGGTTTATTCCTATTTATTGTAGCAGAACCCCGCCCGGAACGCAATGCGGCGGGCAAAGCAAAAAATGCGCTGCCGGTATAATTTGCCGCCGCTGACAGATACTACATACAAAGGAAACCGCAAGGAGGGCAAAATAATGAAAGCAACCGGTATCGTGCGCCGCATCGACGAGCTTGGCAGGGTGGTGATCCCCAAGGAGATCCGCCGCACCCAGCGCATCCGGCGGGGCGACCCGCTGGAGATCTTTACCACCGGCGACGGGGAAGTGATCTTTAAAAAGTACTCGCCCATGGGCGAGGTGAACACCCTTGCCGCCCAGCTGGCAGAGGTGCTCAGCCGCCAGTTTGCGCTTACCGCCTTTGTGTGCGACAGGGACCGCATTCTGGCAGTCAGCGGCAGCGGGCGGCGGGAGCTGACCGACCGCAGCATCAGCCAGCCGCTGGAAAAGCTGATGGAAGCCCGCAAGCCCTACCAGAGCCCGGGCAGCCCGGAAAAGACCCTGCTGCCCTGCGAGGGCGCACCCCGGGTGCTGCTATGCGCCGCGCCGGTGCTGACGGGCGGGGACGTGACCGGCGCGGTGGGTCTGCTGACCGAGGACCGCACCGCCTGCCCGGAGGACGCCCAGTGCAAGGCGGTGGCAGTGGCAGCGGCCTTTCTGGCAAAGCAGATGGAGGAGTGAAAACACCGCCGCCCGGCCTGTGAAAGCAAGCCGGGCGGCGGTGTACATGAAAGGATGAATATGAGGATGATTAGTTTGTGATGGGCACAGGCACCTTTTTCAGGCTGTTCCATGCGCGGATGATGCGGGCATTGGTCACCGTGGTGTCCGGGCCGAAGGTTGCGCCATAGTCGGAGAGCAGACCCTGCTCCACGCACCAGCGGGCGGCCTTTTGCTGCTCGATAGCGTCAGCGGGGATATCGGTATACAGTGCGGTGCTTACAGGGTCGGGCTTGCCGGCAGTCGTCCACAGGACGTTTGCCAGCTCCTGACGGGTGGAGGGGATAAAGCCGCCCGGCAGGGTATAGTACAGGTACAGGGAAGAGATGTGAGCATAGGTGATATAACCCAGACCCGCAGTGCCCAGCACTACGCCAAGTGCGGCTGCGCCGGAAGAGAACGCCGGGTCAAGCTCGCCGGGGTCGTCCGGTGCGGGCTCCTCGGTCACCAGAACGAGCTTTTCATAGCCCTGCACAGGGATCTCGTAAATATAGCTGTCACCGTTGCTGTCAGGGACGGGGAACTGTTCACCGTCTGCAAGGTAATAGAGCAGCTTGGTAGGAGTCTTTATGGCAATGGTGGATTCGCTGGGCACATAAAGTTTGTTGTAGCCGTCTTTAGACCAGTCTCCATTTACAAGCACTTGGAAGTGTCTGCCATTCTGATCGCTCACAGAGGTAAAGGCAATGTCGCTGCCGTTCGGCACAGTGGGCTCGCTTACAAAATAGCCGCCGGTGATCTGAAGATCGGTCGGGTTGTAGACGTGGCTTACATCCACAGCTTTGGTAAACAGGCCGCCGCTGATGGAAAGCGGGAAGCGACATATTCCGGTGAAAACCTCGCCGTCAAACAGACCGTCGCTGATGGTGATGGAAGCGTCATCATTCATGAGCGTCATACCCTTTTCAAAGGTCCCGCCCTCGATCTTGGCCTCAGCGCCGGAGGCGGCGTCTACCTCGACAGCTTCCTCAAAGGTGCCGCCGGAGATGGTGCCGCTGTCGTTGTGCAGAATCCCTTGGAAGGTACCGTTGGAGATGGTGCCGCGGAAGTTGTACACCTCCCCTTGGAAGGTGCCGTTGGAGATGGTGCCGTCGTTGTCCACCTCCCCTTGGAAGGTGCCGTCGGAGATGGTTTTGTAGTTGTTCACATCCCCTTGGAAGGTACCGTTGGAGATGGTTCGGAAGTTAGCCACCTTCCCTTGGAAGATGCCGTCGAAGATGGTGCCATAATTGTTGGTTTCACAGCCGACGGTGCCGCGGACTAGCTCGGCGTTATCTCCAATGCGGAAAAGGCGTGCCTTCAATGCGCTTTCTGCCTCGGGCTCCGAGGAGGGCTGCAGGGCAAAAACGCCAGTGTCCAGCTGGCAGCCGGAGGCAGCGCTGTAGTACCAATGTTCACCGTCACCATAGCCTGCGGGCTTGCCATCGGCGTTCAGCTGGATGGTAATGCTATCGGCGGTGCCGTTTTCTGCGTCCAGATCACGGCTGCTGCGGGTGGCGGCTTCCTCCTCGGTGCTGCGGGAGGCGTCGGCCTCCTGTACAAGGGGTGCAGCCTTTTTGGCCGTGGTCTGGGCGGGTGCATCGAACACCGGGGCGGCTGCCAGTGCAGACACCGGCAGCAGGGACAGCAGCATACTGCCGGTCAGCAGGATGCTTACAATGCGTTTGGCTTTCATAAAATTTCGCTCCTTTCGTGTGGGTTTTATACGGGGTGTCGTTACTACAAATATACCATAAACTAGGCAAAAACAAAAGAAATTCTGCGCGAATGGTGGTTAAAACTGCGCGAATCGCTGAAAGTGGGGGAAAATTAAAACACTGCTGCCCGGGGATGTTCTCTTTTGACACCAAAAGAGAACCAGAAAAGTGCCAGCGATTTCGACGCGCTGGAGCCACGAAAAAGGGGCTGCTCGCCCCTTTTAACCCCAAAGAGGAGGGCTACACCGGAAAAAACTGAAGATTCACGCCTGTTCGGCGTGAAGATCTTTTAACCGTTTTTTCCGGCTCCGCCGATTTGAAGCCCCTCAGTCTCGCTACGCTCGACAGCTCCCCCCGGGGGAGCGTTCTCTTCCGCAAGCTTTGCACTTTAGCCGAAAACTGTACCACCATGCCAAAGGCTCCCTCCCAGAGGGAGCTGGCAAAGCCGCAGGCTTTGACTGAGGGAGTTCACACCCCCTTTATGACAGAATTATGAATCTTTATAAACATTTTTGCAAAGGGCTTGACAGCAGGGCAAAAACGGTTATAATGGTCTTAGCACTCAGGAACAAGGAGTGCTAAACAAACGAAAGCGATACAAAAAGGAGGCAGGCGCTATGACGATGGATGCACGCAAGCAACGGGTCTTGCAGGCAATCGTGGCGCTGTATGGCCTTGAGGGCGAGCCGGTGGGCAGCAGCGTGCTGGCAAACTACTTTGATATGGCAGTGTCCAGCGCAACGCTGCGCAACGAGATGGCGGCGCTGACAAAGCTGGGTCTGCTGGAGCAGCCCCACACCAGCGCGGGGCGTGTGCCCAGCGCCAAGGGCTACCGGTATTATCTGGATAATCTGCTGACCGATGATCAGCCGCTGGACCGCGTTACCCGCGCCCGGGTGGATGCGGTGTTCGCCAGCCTTGACCACGAGCCGGAAAAGCTGGCACAGGGCGCTGCCAAGGCGCTGGCCGCCATCAGCGGCTGCACCGCCGCCGTCAGCACCCCCTGCGCCGAGGATCTGTGCATCGCCCATTACGAGGTGGTGCAGGTGGGCCGCAGCGCAGCCGCTGTGCTGGCTGTGACCACCGCCGGTTACGTCCGCACCCGGGTGGCGCGGGTACGCACCGGGCTTTCCCGGGAAAATGCAGCTGCCCTTGCGGCGCTGCTCAACCGCAACCTTACCTTTGTGGCGCCGGTGGATCTTTCCACCCGGATGCTCAGCGAGCTGTGCAGCCAGATCGCACCGGAGCTTGTGCCGGTGGTCAGCGCCGCAGCCGCAATTTTGCAGGACAGCGTAAAGCCCCATGTATTTCTGGGCGGCGAGCAGTACCTGCTGGACTGGCCGCAGCTGGACGGCCGGGTGGGTGATATCCTTACCCTGCTGAACGACGAGGAACAGGCCGCAAACCTGATCGCACCCCCGGAAAACCGCAGCGAAAGCGTGCTGCTGGGCGAGGATCTGGAACCGCAGATCCCCGGGCTGTGCATCGTGAGCGACCGGTATCTGGTAGGCGGCGGGCTGTGGGGCTCCATTGCCCTGATCGGCCCCACCCGGATGCCCTTCCAGAAGCTGATGCCCCTGCTGCACGTGTTTGCAGACCAGCTGGGCGAGGGCATGAGCGGCAAACGAAAAGACACCCCGCAGGCTGCCGTACCACGGCGGACTGTGATCTATAAGGAGGATCTGGAATGAGCGAAGAAGCAAAGAACACGGTGCCCGAGACCGAGCAGCCGGAGACTGCCCCCGAGGAAAAGACCGCTGCCGCAGCGCCCGAACAGGCTGCTGCCGAAGCTGCCCCCGAAGAGGACAAGAAGAAGGACGGCGGCTGGTTCAACAAGAAGGCCCGGGAGATGGAAGCCGTTAAGGCAAAGCTGGATGCAGCGGAAAAGAACGCCGCACAGGCCAAGGATCAGCTGCTGCGCATGGCTGCCGAGTACGACAACTACCGCAAGCGCTCCACCCGCGAGGCCGACCAGAAGTTTGGCGACGGTGTTTCCCACGCAGTGGAAAAGATCATCCCCATTCTGGATACGCTGGATATGGCAGCCAACGCCCCCACCACCGATGAGAATTACAAAAAGGGCGTGGTCATGACGCTGGATAAGGCGGCAAAGGCACTGGAAGCCCTCCATGTGGAGGAGATTGAGGTGCTGGGCAAGCCCTTTGACCCCAACTTTATGAATGCTGTGCAGCAGATCCCCGCCCCGGACGGGCAGGAGAGCGGCACGGTGGTCACCGTTTTCCAGAAGGGTTACAAGCTGGGTGACAAGATCATCCGCCATGCAACCGTTGTGGTGGCCGAATAAACAAGCCGAACCTCCCGCAAGGGAGTTTGCAATAACATCCGCTTGACATCATCATAAGCATCATATAAACAAGATTTGTTCTTTCGAGAGGAGACTTCATTATGAGTAAGATTATTGGTATCGACCTTGGTACTACCAACAGCTGCGTAGCTGTTATGGAGGGCGGCGAGCCCGTTGTCATCGCCAACTCTGAGGGTGCCCGCACCACCCCGTCCGTTGTCGGCTTCACCAAGACCGGCGACCGTCTGGTAGGTCAGGTTGCAAAGCGTCAGGCTATTACCAACCCCGACAACACCGTTTCTTCCATCAAGCGTCAGATGGGCACCGACCATAAGGTGACCCTGAACGGCAAGGAGTACACTCCCCAGCAGGTCAGCGCTATGATTCTGCAGAAGCTGAAGGCTGACGCCGAGGCTTATCTGGGCGAGACCGTCACCGAGGCTGTCATCACTGTGCCTGCCTACTTCAACGACAGCCAGCGTCAGGCCACCAAGGACGCAGGCACCATTGCCGGCCTGAACGTCCGCCGTATCATCAACGAGCCTACCGCAGCTGCTCTGGCTTACGGTGTGGATAAGGAAGATGACCAGAAGATCATGGTCTATGATCTGGGCGGCGGCACCTTCGATGTGTCCATCATCGAGATGGGCGACGGCGTTACCGAGGTTCTGGCCACCAACGGTGATACCCATCTGGGCGGCGATGACTTCGACCAGCGCATCATCGACTGGATGGCAGACGCCTTCCAGACCGAGAACGGTATCGACCTGCGCAAGGACAAGATGGCTGCACAGCGCTTGAAGGAAGCTGCCGAGAAGGCTAAGATCGAGCTGTCCAGCGCAATGAGCAGCCAGATCAACCTGCCCTTCATCACCGCCGATGCTACCGGCCCCAAGCACCTGGATATGACCCTGACCCGCGCAAAGTTCAACGAGCTGACCGCTGATCTGGTCGATCGCACCATGGGCCCCGTCCGCAAGGCTCTGCAGGATGCAGGCCTGCGTCCCTCTGACCTGAAGAAGGTCCTGATGGTCGGTGGTTCCACCCGTATCCCCGCTGTCTACGATGCAGTCAAGAAGGAACTGAACTGCGAGCCCTTCAAGGGCATCAACCCCGATGAGTGCGTGGCTGTCGGTGCTGCTATTCAGGGCGGCGTTCTGAACGGCGAGAAGAAGGGTCTGCTGCTGCTGGATGTCACCCCGCTGAGCCTCGGCATTGAGACTCTGGGCGGCGTGTGCACCAAGATCATCGACCGCAACACCACCATCCCCACCCACAAGAGCCAGGTGTTCTCCACCGCAGCCGACAACCAGCCCTCTGTTGAGGTCAACGTGCTGCAGGGCGAGCGTGAGTTTGCCCGCGACAACAAGAGTCTGGGTGTGTTCCATCTGGATGGTATTGCTCCGGCTCCCCGTGGCGTGCCTCAGATCGAAGTTACCTTCGATATCGATGCCAACGGCATTGTGAAGGTCAGCGCCAAGGATCTGGGCACCGGCAAGGAGCAGAACATCACCATCACCGCTTCCACCAATATGTCCAAGGAGGACATCGACAAGGCTGTGAAGGAAGCTGAGCAGTTTGCTGCCGACGATAAGAAGAAGCGTGAAGAGGTCGATATCCGCAACGGTGCCGACCAGATGGTGTTCCAGACCGAGAAGATGCTGAAGGAGAACGGCGACAAGCTGCCCGCAGACGTGAAGAGCGATGCCGAGGCAAAGCTTGCTGACCTCAAGACCGCTGTCCAGTCCGGCAACGTGGACGACATCAAGGCAAAGCAGGAGGCCCTGAGCCAGGTGTTCGAGAAGATGTATCAGGCAGCTGCTGCCGCACAGCAGGCCGCCGGTGCACAGCCCGGTGCTGACGCAGGCGCAACCAACGAAAAGCCCAACGATGACGGCGTTGTGGATGCCGACTTCAAGGAAGTCTAAGTCTGACACAAAGCGCTGTGTCCGGCCAAACCGGCGGGCACACACGCAATAGAGCAAAAGCCGCTCCGGTTTAGGCCGGGGCGGCTCTTGCTGGTTTATAAGTAAAAGAGTTCTCGCTGCCGCAAAAGCCTTCCCCCGGACGGGGGAAGGTGGCATGACGCGAAGCGGCATGACGGATGAGGGCGCAGACAACAGCTGCGAAAGACCAAAGCGGGAGCTTTTGAACAGGAGGAACCGACCGGGGCGTTACCCGGAGAGGGCGTTCCCGGAGAGGTGAGTGGATATGGCACAGGAAAAGCGTGATTATTACGAAGTGCTGGGGGTATCCAAGGGCGCAAGCGATGCCGAGATCAAAAAGGCATACCGCAAGCTTGCCATGAAGTACCACCCGGACTATAACCCCGGCGATAAGGACGCCGAGGCAAAGTTCAAGGAGATCAACGAGGCAAACGAGGTGCTTTCGGACCCGAAGAAGCGCCAGCTGTACGACCAGTACGGCTTTGCCGGTGTTGACCCCACTTATGCAGCACAGAACGGCGGCGGCCCCGGCGGCTTTGGCGGTTTTGGCGGCGACGGCGTGGATCTGGGCGACATCTTTGGCGATATCTTCGGCGGCGGCTTTGGCGGCTTCGGCGGCTCGTCCCGTCAGGCAAACCCCAACGCCCCCCGCAAGGGGCAGGACATCCGGGTGCGCATCACCCTGAGTTTTGACGAGGCCGTGCACGGCTGCAAGAAGAACATTACCATCACCCGTCAGCAGGAGTGTACTGAGTGCCACGGCTCCGGCTGTGCCGCCGGCAGCAGCCCCGAGACCTGCCCGGACTGCGGCGGACGCGGCTTTGTCATCCGCCAGCAGCGCACCCCCTTTGGCGTGATGCAGACCCAGCAGCCCTGCTCCCGCTGCGGCGGCAAGGGCAAGCTGGTCAAGAACCCCTGCAAGGTCTGCCATGGCAGCGGCAAGGTGGCTACTAAAAAGACGCTGGAGGTGTCCATCCCCATGGGCATCGACGACGACCAGAGCTTTGCACTGCGCGGCATGGGCGATGCCGGTACCAACGGCGGCCCCGCCGGTGACGTCATCGTCATGGTCACCGTGCGCCCCAGCGAGGTGTTCCAGCGCGATGGCTACGATGTGTGGGTCACCGTGCCCATCACTTACAGTCAGGCGGTGCTGGGCGACAGCGTCACCGTGCCCTCCATTGACGGCAAGGTGGAGTACACCGTGCCCGAGGGCACCCAGAGCGGCACCACCTTCCGCCTGCGCGGCAAGGGCATCCAGTATCTGAACGGCCGTGGCCGCGGCGATATGTACGTCAAGTGCGAGGTGGAGATCCCCAAAAAGCTGAACAAGGCGCAGCGCGATGCCCTGAAGAAATTTGAGGGCACGCTGAAAGAAGAAAACTACGAAAAGCGTAAGGGCTTCTTCAAAAAGCTGAAGGATATGTTCAACGCATAAAAACCAAACGGCGGCGCGTTCCATCGGAGCGTGCCGCCGGTTTTTTTGCGTGTGAACCCTACAAAAACAGCGGAGGCGCTGCCCTTTCGGGCAGCGCCTCCGCCTGCTTTGTTCTTTGGTGTACTCCGAGCCGGTCTTATGAGATAAGATGGATCAGAGCAGGATGACTGCTGCATTGATGATCAGGCCGACACCGGTAGCGGTGGAGCTGATCATGTAAGCGGTGCAGGCGATGTCACGGATGGCGTTGGCAGTGCTCTTCTCCATATCGGCAGTCAGAGCATCCAGACCGGTCTCAGTCCAAGTGTTGGGGTTCTTACGGCGGTAATTGCGGACAGCGGTCAGACCCTTGAACCAGCCGTACGGGGGAATCAGCCAGCACAGCAGAGCCTCAGACATGGTAGCATTGGCGCCGCCTTCGGTGTAGGTCATTTCCTCAGTGGACAGTACATTGTAGTACGCGGGCATCATCATTTTTTCCATAATAACACTCCTTTTGAAACAAAGCTATCCAAAACGGTGCATCCAAAAACGCACCGTTTTATCTGATTAAAAAGGTCAGCGCACGATCAGCAGAACGGCGCTCAGGGGAGCCAGCGCCACCACCATGGTGGTGGAAACGGCATCCCGCACAAAGTTGCCGGCAGATTTGCCCATATCGGCGGCAATGGCATCGGTGGCGCGGCCCATCACGGTAAAGAAGTTGCCGTCCTTGTTGCCGTCCTGCTGCAGCCAGGTGCGTGCCTGCTTGATGCCCCAGATATAGCTGGAGGCCAGCACCACAGCACCTACGACCGTTGCGGCAGTGGTGGCGATACCGGCAGCATCATCCACTGCGCCGCCGCCGGTGGTATAGGTCATTTCTTCGTTGGAAAGTACCGCATAATCTGCGGGATAATTCATCTTTTTCATCATCAATACTCCTTTGTCAAAGGGAAATGCCGCATTGCATCCCGATCCCCCGGCGTCTATACCCAAAGGCTGATAGAGCATTGTTCTCTATATGGCCATTCTACAACAGTGGTCGGATTTTATCAAGGGGTTTTGGCACATCTGTGCAAAAACTGGCGGGACGCATGAAATTGCGGCTATAAATTTGTGAAAATAGACTGCAATAATTTAGGTTTTTGGCTGTTTAGCCCTGTACTCCGGCGCGGTAGAGGTAGGGGTCGCTCTTGAAGCTGTCAAAGTTGTACAGCACAAGGATCTGGTCGTAGCCGTTATCGGCGATCAGCTTGTCCAAGCCGTAGTTGTAGTTGCGGAAATCCACCACGTCAATGTCGGCGTAGTTGGCGGTCAGGTAGGGTACAAAGCAGTTGGCGTAGCTGTCCTTGATGACAAGGATGCGCCCGCTGCCGTTGCCCTGCACCCGGCTTAAACCGTTGTTGCCGTGCAGGAACATGGCGTATTTATCATAAACGGAGAGCTTCTCTGTGTCGTACAGGCCGGTGGCCTGTCCCTCGGTGGGCTGGCCTGCCGCCGTCACGTTCCATACCGTCAGGGTGTTGGCAAGGTCGTAGTAGGTGATCACGTCCGGCACGGCGTTCCATGTGCGCGCCTTGGCGTAGTGGGTGCCGTAAAAGCCGTCGGCAGTCAGCGCAGTGTGGGCGGCGGTATCAAAGGGGGTAAGGCCAAGGGTCTGGCACAGCTGGCTGTAAGCGTAGTAGGCGCCAAGGCTCGTCCAGTGGTGGTCGGTGCGGTAATAAATATACTCGCTCTTGTGGGCAGTAAGGGTCTGGCGCACGTCCACAAAGCTGCCGCCGGCCGCCTGCACCGCAGCGGAAAGCTGGTCAAGGTAGCCGTCCTCGTCCAGCAAAGGAGCGTTTGCGGGCACGTTTTCTTTATAGATATCGCTGGCGGCGGGTGCCAGCAGCACATTCACCTTGCCCGGGTAGCGCTGGCACAGACTGGTAAGCGCTGCGGTGTTTTTGGGCAGGGTGCGCTCCTCACTGGAAAGCAGCCCGTAGGTGCGGGGGAACATCATGTGCTCCTTGCCCAGCAGGATGCCGCCGTTCTGCTGCTTTTGCAGCAGGGTGGTCTCCACCACGCTCTGCAGGCTGATCCACTGGTCGCGCCCCGCCACCTGATCTTTGACATATTTGGTGTAGGCGGTAAAGTAGCTGTTCAGCCCCTTGGCGGTGAACTGGGTCAGTGCCGGGCGCTGGCTCAGGGTGGTATTCTCCAGCTCACTGTAGCTGCGATCCGGGGTGACCATATCCAGCGTGAACAGCCCGATGAAAAACAGGCTGAACACCACCAGCACCGGGTAGTGCAAAAGGGAGGAGGTCTTTTTCTCGTGTTTGGACATCTTCCCGCCTCCTTAAAAGTTAAAATACAGGAACGGGCTGTTGGTGCTGCCCACCACATAGGCGGTGGAGACCACCAGCAGCGTCAGGATGGCGGCGCAGCGGGTGACCACGTTCTTGCGCAGCACGTCCCACAGCTTTTCGATCAGCGGGGTGCAGCACACCACGCTTACCGCCAGCAGCACGCCATAATTCCGCAGGAAATACAGCGGCGACACCCCGCCGGAGGGGATAAAGAGCTTCTGGAACAGCAGCCCGAAGGACACGCCGGTGTCGTTGCCTACGAACATCGCCCAGCCTACCACCACAAGGAACAGGGTGTAGAAATGCGGCCACACCCTGCCTTTTTTCAGGTAGGGCAGCAGAAACAGCTTTTCAGCCGCCAGCAGCACAAAGTAGTAAAGACCCCAGCAAATAAAGTTCCAGTTCGCGCCGTGCCAGATGCCGGTGAGCAGCTCCACGATGAACAGGTTCAAGATCTGCCGCTTGAGCCCCTTGCGGTTGCCGCCCAGCGGGATATACACATACTCCCGGAACCAGCCGGACAGGGTCATGTGCCAGCGCCGCCAGAACTCAGTGATGGAAGCGGAGATATAGGGGTAGTTGAAGTTTGCAGGGAAATCGAAGCCCAGCATCTTGCCCATGCCGATGCCCATGAGGGAGTAGCCGGAGAAATCGAAGTACAGCTGCAAACTGTATGCGATGATGCCCAGCCACACCAGCGGGGTGGAAGCGTTTGCCAGACCCACAAAGGTGGTGGAGGGGCTGTCGGCTACCCCGATAATGTCTGTCCACAATGCGCCCACAGCGTCCGCCAGCAGCACCTTTTTGGCAAGACCGAAGGTGAACAGGGTCATGCCCTCTTCTATTTGTTTGAGGTTATAGCGGTGCTTGTAGACGTGCAGCTGGTCGGAGACGTCCCGGTACTTGACGATAGGCCCCGCGATGAGCTGCGGGAACATGACCACATAAGCGCCGAAATCGATGATATTGCGCTCGGCTTTTACATCCCGGCGGTAGACGTCGATGGAGTAGGAAAGGGTCTGGAAGGTGTAGAAGCTGATGCCCAGCGGCAGGGTGCCAATGCCCTGAATTTCGGCAAAGGCGGTGCCAAGCAGGGCATTCACGCTGCGCAGCACAAAGTTTGCGTATTTGAAGTAGAACAGCATCCCCAAGCTGCCGACGAGCGCCACCAGCAGAAAAAAGCGGCGCAGCGCGGGCTTTGCATCAAAATGTTCGATGGCAAGGCCGCTGAGATAGTTGATGAGGATAAGCGCCACCATGACCGGGAAAAAGCGCACCTCGCCCCAGCAGTAGAACACCAGACTGCACAAAAACAGCACGGTGTTTTTCAGTTTTGCGGGGGCAAGATAGTACAGCGCCAGCGTGATGGGCAAAAAGCGGAACAGGAAGATGATGGTGCTGAAAACCAAGGGGTCAGCCTCCTTTTTTACACGGAATTACAGACTCAGCCTTCCCCCGGCCGGGGGAAGGTGGCATGACGGATGCGGGCGCAGCTTCAGCAGAAATCCCCCTCATCAGGGGCTTTCTACTGAAAAAAGCCGATGCCGCAGATGGCACCGGCTCAGAAGGTCAGATTCAGCTGTTCAGGGCGCTGTCCACAGCACTGTTCAGGTCTGCAGTGCACTCGTTGGAATTGACAACCATGATGACAAGATTTCCCTTGCTGGCAATGATTGCATTGTTGGCATTCTCCAAAGCCTGTGCAAATTCAGCGGGATAATTGCTGCAAGTGTCAATCAACTGCTGCTTGTAGGCGTTCATGCCGTCAATAACATTTTGAACCTTACCGTCAGCAGCTTCAACGGCGATAACTAAACCGGCATCGCCATTGTCGTTGCTCTTTACGCCCTTGTAACTAACAATATCTTCAGCCTTTAACTGAAAATCATATTCGATACTAATAGGGTCAATCTCGAATTGATTTGAGATTGTGTTAGTTTTCAGCAGACTGCTAACGATACTGTCCAGATCGGCGGTGCCGTTTTCAGCGGTATCCGCCGCCGGGGCGGCAGTGCTCGAAGCCGGTGCAGAGGCGGAGGCGCTGGACACGGAGGACGGCGCGGAGGAAGCGCTGCCGCCGCAGCCGGTCAGGGCGACAGCCAGCACGGCGCTGACGGCGATCACAGAAAGTTTTGTGCGGTTTATCATAAAATATTCCTTCTTTTGTTGAATTCGTTTGTCGGGGTGCGGGGCTGCGCCGCGCACACGGGCAGACTGTATTTATCTTACCATAACAGCAGGTAAATTGCAACGCACCCCACAGGGTTTTCCGGCAGTTTTCATCGGATTTTAACCGGTCACGGTCTCCCCGGCGGCAATGCGCTGCAAAACGGCTACCGCGTCCTCCAGACACAGGCCGCTCTGGTTGAGCAGGGCGGCGTTTTCCGCGCCTACATAGCGCCAGTGCCACGGCTCGTAGGTGATGCCGGTCACGCTTTCCGCCTCCTTGGGGTAGCGCAGGATAAAGCCATACTGCTCCGCGTTCTCGCACAGCCAGCGGAAGGCGGCAGTGTCGGCAAAGCCGGTGTCAAGGGTGGTGTGCTCCGGGCTGTTCAGGTCGGCGGCAAGGCCGCAGTTGTGCTCCGAGCAGCCCGGCGGGTTGACGATGGCAGCCGCCTTTTCCCGGGCGGCGGCTTCGCTCAGACCCTTGTTGAGGTAGTACTGGGTCTTGTCATCGTACAGCTTTTTCTGGTAGCTGACGCTGCGGTAGCCGCTCTGCATCCGCACGTCCACGCCGTCCTTGGCGGCAGCGGCCTGCATGGAGAGAAAAGCCTCGGCGGCTTCGGTCTGCAAGGTTTTGTTGATGGCGGTGGCCGAGCCGCACTCCTTGGTCTCGACAGGGTAGTCCTCCGTTATCCGGTGGGTGCGGCTCACAAGGATCATGCGGGGGTCGTCCAGCAGCGCCTGCGCCTGTGCGGCGGTAAGGAGGCTCTGCTGCGTGCCGTTCTCGGCGGGCTGCGCAAGGCTCTCGGCGGGCAGCTCCGGCAGCTGCGGCACAGCAGCTTTGCGGGTGCAGGCGTAGGCGGTGCCGCCCGCCACAAAGCAGGCCAGCGCCGTCAGGCAGAGCAGACGCCGGGCGTGATGGTTACGGTGATGGGAAGAACGCATGGAACCTACCTTCTTTCACAAAAAAGGATAAGCACCCGCCGCCCCGGGCAGACTATCCGCAAAAGGGGGCGCGGGAAGATGAAGATGACAGCGCAGGAATACGCACGGCGGGTGCAAAAGGCGGGGCCGCACTCGCCGCTTTTGGCAGACTGCCTGTGGGCGTTCTGCGTGGGCGGCGGCATCTGCCTGCTGGGCGAAGGGCTGCGGCAGCTGTTTTTGCGGCAGGGTGCGGACGCCGAAGCGGCGGGCACCCTGACCAGCTGCACTTTGATCTTGCTCTCGGCGGTGCTGACCACGCTGGGCTGGTACCAGAAGCTGGCAGCAAAGGCCGGGGCGGGGTCGCTGGTACCCATCACCGGCTTTGCCAACGCGGTGGTCAGCGCGGCCATCGAGTTCAAGGCCGAGGGACGGGTGACGGGCACGGGCGCCAAGATGTTTCTCATCGCCGGGCCGGTCATCGTGTACGGCACGCTGGCGGCGGTGGTGTACGGCGCGGTGCTCTGGCTGCTGGGGGCCTCTGCTTTATAATACGGAACAGCTCCGCCGGATATTGCAGCGCCGCAGCACCAGTATAGCACGTGCCGGGGCATTTTTTGTAGAAAAAAGGAGAAAATTTTATGACAGAGCGCCGGGGCGATACCCTGTTGTTCCATACCCCGCCGGTCATCGCCGCACAGGCGGCGGTGGGCGGCAAAAAAGAGAGCGATGGTCCGCTGGCGGCGGGCTTTGACGAACTGACCACCGACAACCGGCTGGGACAGCGCAGCTGGGAAGCCGCCGAAAAGCAGCTGCAGCTGCGGGCGGCACGGCTCTGCCTGCAAAAGGCGTCTCTGCCCGCAGAGCGGGTAGACCTTGCGCTGGCAGGGGACTTGCAGGCGCAGTGCACCGCTTCCGGCTATGCACTGCGGGAGCTGGGCGTGCCCTTTGCGGGGCTGTTCGGGGCGTGCAGCACCATGGCCGAGGCGCTGGCGCTGGGCGCGGCGCTGTGCAGCAGCGGGGCGGCGCAGAATCTGCTGGCCATGACCTCCAGCCATTTCTGTGCGGCAGAGCGTCAGTTCCGCACCCCGCTGAGCTACGGCGCGGTGCGCACCCCTACCGCACAGTGGACGGCTACCGCCGCCGGGTGCTGCCTGCTGCGTCCGGCAGGGCAGGGGGTGGGCGTTGCCGCCGCCACCCTTGGGCGGGTGCAGGACTATAACATCAAGGATATCAACAATATGGGCGCAGCCATGGCACCGGCAGCAGCTGCCACCCTGCTGCACTATCTGGCCGATACCCATGCAGAACTGCGGGATTTTGACTGCATCTACACCGGCGACCTTGGGCTGGTGGGCAGTCAGATGCTGCGGGAGCTGTTGGCAGCAGAGGGTCTGCTGCTGAAAAACCACGCGGACTGCGGCTGTCTGCTCTACGATGCCGGGGAGCAGCGGGTGAAGAGCGGCGGCTCGGGCGCGGGCTGCTGCGCCGCCGTGCTCTGCGCGCATATCCTGCCAAAGCTGCTGCGCCGCGGCAGCCGCCGGGTGCTGTTCATCGCCACTGGGGCACTGATGAGCCAGACCACCTTTTTGCAAAAGGAGAGCATCCCGGCGGTGGCGCATTTGGTAGAACTGACCGCACCGGAAAAGGAGAGCTGAAATGAACTATCTGTGGGCATTTTTAATAGGCGGCGCCATCTGCGCGGTGGGGCAGCTGTTCATCGACCTGACAAAGCTGACCCCGGCACGCATCCTCACCGGCTATGTGGTGGCGGGGGTGGTGCTCTCGGCGGTGGGGCTGTATGCGCCGCTGGCAGAGTTTGCCGGTGCGGGGGCGAGCGTGCCCCTGCTGGGCTTCGGGCATCTGCTGGCAAAGGGGGTGCGCACCGCCGTGGCGGAAAAGGGTGCCATCGGCATCCTGACCGGCGGGCTGACCGCTGCTTCTGCGGGCATCACCGCAAGCCTTGTCTGCGGCGTGGTATGCAGTCTTGTGGGCAAAAGCCACGACCAGAACTGATGTTTTGCCCGCGCTGTTTCGCCACATTTTGCGCCCGGCGGCTGGTAAACTGGGGGCAAAACGGAGGTGAGGCGCATGAAACACAGCGGACAGACCGTATTGTGGGAGCTGTGGGCGGCGCTGTGCCTGTGCACGGCGCTGGTGCTGCCGCCGGGCAGCCCGTGGCTGCACGAACCCGCACTTTTGTACCCGGGGCTTATGCTGGCGGCAGTCGTGCCCGCCGCGTGGGTGGTGTGGTGGATGGCGTTGCCGCCGCAGTCGTTGCCGCCGGAGCAGCTGCTACAGCCGGTGCAGCGGCAGAGCCTTGCCGCGCTGTGCGGGACATAACAGCGGAAAAAACAAAAACCCCTGTGCCGGTTACCCGGTACAGAGGTTTTGTTCGTCAATCAAACTGCGCGATCAAGCGTTCTTGTTAGCACGCTTTGCCATACGGCTGATCTTGCGGCTGGC
>ERZ773252.609-NODE-609-length-40769-cov-3.909417_pt1 | contig 40769 bp, 27 predicted proteins | sample MGYA00580517_ERZ773252 | MGnify/ENA primary metagenome ERZ773252 (study PRJEB29015, sample SAMEA2737766) | human gut metagenome | biome: human gut; feature: human-associated habitat; material: faeces | place: China | collected 2012 ...
GGGCCGACGCTGCGGCTCCGACAGGCACCTGCCTCTGCGCTTCACCGCTTGCCCTCACGTACGAAGTGCGCTCGGCCGCGGTTCAGCGCAGATCCAGGTGCCTGTCGGACCCTCGCTGACTTCCTTGGGCGCACCAGGGTGCGGTAGAATGGCAGCAGCATTTCTAGAGGTTTGGAAGGGGGGCGAGGATGCAGTACGGGTTCTACTTTAACGGGCGGCGGTGCGCCGGGTGCAAGACCTGTATCATGGCCTGCAAAGACTTCCACGACCTGCCTCCCGAGATCTCCTTCCGCCAGGTGTACGAGTACGGAGGGGGCACGTGGCGGCGCGAGGCCGACGGCACGTTGTCCCAAGATGCGTTCGCCTACAGCGTTTCCGTGGCTTGCAACCATTGCGGTAATCCGGCCTGTGTGCGCGTATGCCCCACCGGGGCCATGCACAAGGATGAGCGCGGGCTCGTGTCGGTAGATGCGGCGCGCTGCATCGGCTGCGGCTACTGCGCCCTGTCGTGTCCCTACCGAGCCCCGAAGGTCGATCGCGAGGCTGGCCACTCGGCGAAGTGCGACGGCTGCACCGACCGGGTGGCCGCGGGTTTGGAGCCCGTGTGCGTGGAGGCGTGCCCCCTGCGGGCGCTGAGCTTCGGGCCTGTAGGCGAGCTGCGCGAGCGCTACGGCGGCGCGGCCGACCTGCCGCCTCTGCCCGATGCGGCGGCTACCGCCCCGAACCTGGTGCTGACGGCGCCGGCCTGCTACGAGGCCGACCCGGAGCGCATCCGCGCCGAGGGCTGTGTTCTGAGCATTCGCGAAATCGTGTGAGTGAGGCGACGCTTTCCGAGGAGCGTCAGCAAGGGGATGGCGCCGCGTCCCGTCGGGGGACAGGCGCAGGAAATAGAGAGGACGGCTATGACCGAGCAAGCAGTGCCAACCAATCGGGTCGCAACGGAACCTGGGCCGTTCGGGGCCGTTGCCGACGAGGCTGCGGGAGGCGACGGGGCGATGGCCGCGGTGGCCTTCATTGGGGCGAGCCTGGCCCCGTTCTTTCTGAACGACCCGCGCACGGGGGATGCCGCCGACGCCTTCGCCGCTCTGGCCGAGTTGGATGCGGAGGCCGCCGCTGCCGAGTGGCCCTTCGTGGAAGAGGCTGAGGCCCGCGCGTCTCTCGCCGCTATGGTGCGCGGTCTGGCTGCCGGCGCCGACAACGAGGAGCTGGTCTGGGAGTACCGCCGCCTGTTCGTGGGCCCGGGTCATCTGCCGGCGCCGCCCTGGGGCTCGGTGTACACCGACCGCGAGTGCGTCGTCTTCGGTGAGGCCACACTCGCCCTGCGCGCCTGGATGCGACGCATTGGCGTGGCACGCACCACCGACGAGCGCACGCCCGAAGACCATATCGGCCTCATGCTGGCGCTGCTCGCCTATCTGGCCGAGGAACGCCCCGAACTTACGGACGAGTACCTGCGCGACCACCTGCTCACCTGGGCGCCGCACTATCTGGAAGCCTTGGAGGAGGCGGCCGATCATCCCTTCTATCAGGGCCTCGCCGCGCTGACCCGCTCCACGCTGCTCGGCCTGCAAGAAGCGCGCGGTCTCGAGGTCGTCACGCCCCGCTTCTACCGCTAGGGCGTCTCGTGGACGGCTTCTCGCTCGCGTTCGGCGAAATCACGCTCGTGCTCTTCACGACCCTGGCTCCCTCGGGCGCGGTGGCTTATCTCATCATGGGGCTGCCGGTGCTCGTGGGCCGAGCGCAGGACGAGGTGGCTCGGCGTCTGAACCGGTGGTCGTGCCTGCCGCTGGTGGTGACTATGGTGGGGCTTATCGCCTCGGCCACGCACTTGGGGAATCCGTCGAATGCGCTGTATGTGTTTACCGGCGTGGGCCGAAGCCCGCTGTCCACCGAGGTGTTCGCGGCCGTGATCTTCCTCGCGTTGGCAGGCGTGTTCTGGCTGTACTCGTTTGCCGAGCGTCCGCACGTTGGGCTGCAGCGGGGGCTGTTGGCCGCCATTGACGTCGCCATCGTCGCCTTCGTGGTGGCTGTGGCCTTCGCCTACAACGTAGATACCATCCTCACGTGGAGCTTGCCGCTGGTGCCCGTGAGTCTTCTGCTGAACGCGCTGCTCGGCGGCCCGCTTTTGGCTCTCGTCGGCTTTGCGGTAGCAAGTCGCGGGCTTAGTACGACCCCAGCGGCCGAGCCGTCAATAGTGCACGCCGAGCCTGAGGGAACGTCGAAGGTGCACGCCGAGCCTGAGGGGGCGTCGAAGGTGGGGTCGGCCGCAGTGCACGTTTTCCCGAGCCGCTGCGGCGCGCGCGTCCTGCTCGCCCTCGCGACGGCGGCATGCGCGGCCAACGTAGCGGTGTACGCGGTCCTCGGCTTCCAACTGCAGTGCATTGAAAATGAGCTTGTCTCCGCCGCCGATCTCGTGGTCGGCTATCCAGTCTACCTCGCTGCCTTCGCCCTGCTCGCCGTTTGCGCCCTCGTTCTCGCCTGGCGCGCCGAGGCCCAGGGCGCACGTCGCCGTTCCCTTCCTCACCTCGCCGCTGCCAGCACCCTCGCCTTCACCGCCCTCTTCCTTATGCGCTTCACCTTCTACATGAGCCATCTCACCATTGGCCTCGGCGTCTAAACTGGCAAAAATTTTTTACAGTTTTCGGTACTTAGTGTACCAGGTGTACGATTTCGGCTATTGAGGAGGCCATGGTGCGTTTCGGTTGTGCGCAGTCGCTCATCGTGACCTTCGACAAAGAACGAGATATCGAAACGCCTGAGGGCCTCATCTCCGTGCGGCCTGCTTGGAAGTGGCTGCTGGAAGCGTGAGCGAGAAAAAGAAACTACGATTTGGTAGCTATGATTTTGCAGCCACGATTTGACGGTTGTGAAACTACTTCCGTCGATTTGCGACTGCTTTTGGTCTCATTGCGGGAAATTCCGTCTCGTTTTAGCCGCAAATGAACGCTTGCGGTTTCACTACCGTTCATTTGCGGCTGCAAAATGCGCTCACGCTTCCATTAGCACCTTTTCGTCCAGGTTCTCTACCCAGGTGCGCAGAATGCGGCCGGCTTCCACGTCCATCTTTGCGAGGGTGCGGCCGAACTCGCTGCGGGGGCGATACACGGCGCCGGGGCATAAGTAGATGCCCGCGGGGCGCGCGTCGGGTCCCGTTTTCAGCTCGGGCACGTGGGTGTGGCCGTGAACGATGACGTCGGGCAGCGGATCGCCCGGTGCCAGGGCCGCCGAGCCGGCGAAGCTGATGCGCACGTCGCCCGGCTTGTGGCCCACCAAAAAGCGCACGCCGTCTAAAACCGGGTGCGCGAAATGTCCCACGGCGCTGCCGTACTCGTCGAAGTCGTTGTTGCCGAGCACCGCCGTGACCGGTGCCAGCGTTTCCAGCTCGCGCAGGATGGCTACGCCGCCTATGTCCCCGGCGTGGATGATATGCTCGCAATCCGCCAGCGCCGCGTAAGCACGGGGGTCGAGCGTCCCATGGGTGTCCGAAATGATGCCGATGCGCAACATGGTGACTCCTTGCTGCTAGGACGATAGTTCGCGCGCCCGCGCCCGACGGTCGCTTGCGGCTGGCGACGGCTCGCTCCCGAGCCAGCACCTGGCAGCGGCTCGCGCCAGCGCCCGACAACGGTTCGCGCATGTCTCGATGATAGCCGTTTTCGCGCAACAAGCTTCGCGAAATAGGCAAGATGCCGAATGTTTTAGATGTTTCAGAAAAAGCCGAATCAACCCGAGAGAAAAACCGAAGCAAAACACTCATGAATATCCTCGGTGCCGCCTTTTCGATACGGCGACCCTGCTATGATGAAGGCAGTCAGGCGGGGGAGCACCGTCGAGGAGCAGCGCCCCCGCGCGAATCTGCTCGAGAGAGGATTTCCCATGGGCAAGAAAGTTGACGAGGCGCTCGATATCGCATACGAGGACGTGCCCACCTATCTGCACGCTCATCACTCCATGTACATGGAAGCCCCCACGGGGCTGTACTACCTGACCGACGTGAACGACCGTTATTGGCGCGTTCAAGACACGAGGCGGTTCAACGAGAAGGGCCACTATATCGATTGCAGCCCGCTCGTGCCTACGATTGCCGAGTTTTTGGAGCTGCCGTACAACGACGAGGGCCATACCATTAAAAGCGTCTTTGCCCAGGCGACGTTTTACCCGTCGGGCGGCGAGAAAGATGTCGTAGAGGCGACCCAGTAGCCCGAAGGCCGAGGAAGGCCGAAAAAGTCCGAGGCTCGAGGAAAGAGCTGGGGGCGCAGAAGGCCTAGGGCAAGAGCCTGCGAGGGCGCAGAAGGCCGCTCGGGAATAGCGTGTTGCAAGGTAACCATTCGGTGGGGCGCTTCCGCCAAAGGGAGGGAGCGCCCCATCTCTGTTATGATGCTCGGTGCGAGAGCGCCGACAAGGCGGCGCGGCGATATGCTGGATTATGCATGAGAGAGGTGTCACCTATGGGAAAGAAGGACGTTGAGGCGCTGGACATCGCTTTCGATGACCTGCCGACGTACCTGCACACGAATCACGCGGTGTACATGGAAGTGGCCGACGGGCTGTACTACCTGACCGACGTGAACGACCAGTACTGGCGCGCGCAGGATACCAACCAGTTCAACGAGAAGGGTCACTACGTCGATTGCAGCCCGCTCGTGCCCACCATCGCCGAGTTCTTGGATCTGCCCTTCCACGAGGGAAAGTCGATCCGCGATTTGGCTGCCGAGGCCACCTTCTACGCATCCGGCGACGGCAAGGACATGCCCGAGGATTTCTAAGCGCCGGTGCGTGGTTTCCGTAGCAGTCTGCTCTTTTGTTCTTACGTCGTTCAAGAACCCCGAGGTGTCGAAAGGATGCCTTGGGGTTTGTGCTATGATGCCCTGCGAACTACCCTGGTCGCGAAGTGCGCGGCCACTCGAGTAGAGAAAGAAGGAATCATGGCAGAAGGATGCTCGCACGAGTGCTCCAGCTGCGGCGTCTCCGGCTGCGGCGATCGCACCGCCGAGGCTGGCCCCAGCACCCTTGCGCCCAACAAGCGCACCAACGTCAAGCATGTGATCGGCGTCGTGTCCGGCAAGGGCGGCGTGGGCAAGTCCCTCGTCACCAGCCTGCTCGCCTCCGAGATGAACAAGCGCGGTCACAAAGTGGCCATTCTGGATGCCGACATCACCGGCCCGTCCATCCCGAAGTCCTTCGGCGTCGATAGCCGCCTGACCGCTGACGCCGACGGCATCAACCCGGCGAAATCCGCCAGCGGCATCGAGGTCATGTCCGTGAACCTCATGCTGCCCGAGGGCGACATGCCCGTGGCCTGGCGCGGCCCGGTCGTCACCGGCGCCATCAAGCAGTTCTGGCAGGAGGTGAACTGGGGCGATGTGGACTACATGTTCGTCGACATGCCTCCGGGAACTTCCGACGTCTTCCTGACGGTCTTCCAGTCGCTGCCCGTCGATGGCATCGTCACCGTGTCGGCTCCCCAGGAGCTTGTGGCCATGATCGTCGGCAAGGCTGTGAACTTGGCGAAGTCGCTGGAGGTGCCGGTGGTGGGCCTCGTGGAGAACATGGCCTACTTCAAGTGCGACGAGTGCGGCAAGGAGCACCACATCTTCGGCGAGCCCCAGGGCGCGGCCGTGGCCGAGAAGTACGATATCCCCGCGGTGGCCACGCTGCCGATGGATCCGACCTTCGCCCGCCTGGTGGACGAGGGCAAGGTGGAGGCCTACGAGGTGGAAGGCGCCCTGGACGGCATCATCGACCAGATCGTCGCCACTTGCGAGGCCGAGTAAAGCCGGCGCTACGAGGGGCGCGGGCGCCGCGCGAGGGCCGCTAGCGGGAATTTCCAAAATTCCTGAAAAAAGTTCTTGCGCACCGCCTCCGTTATGCTAATATAGTCCTCGCACTTTTTCGGGGCCTTAGCTCAGCTGGGAGAGCGCATGGCTGGCAGCCATGAGGTCAGGGGTTCGATCCCCCTAGGCTCCACCACATGTTCTACGACCGCCTTCGGGCGGTCGTTTTTTTGTTGATGCTGCGGTTCCGGCAGGCACCTGGAAAATGACCCTTCACCTCAGGTTTTAAGGAATCCTTTCAGGAACTTTACAGGTATGTGCGATTATTGTTGACACCGTGTGTGGACTAAGTAATTCGCTTTATACGATGCGCGCGCATTGAAATAATAGCTCCCTGACCTTACGAAACGTTAAAGAACGTTACGCTAGGGTTGCAACATTCAGTTAGCGCTCATGAAGGAAGGGCGGGAGTCCCGCGGAGGGAGTGGGAGCGCGCTCGATGAGCCTGCGCCGGCAATAGGGCTGACGCAATGTCATGAAAGGTTGAGGACACATGAAATTTGCCTCGTTCAAGAGCTCTGCTCTGAAGAGCGTGGGAGCGGTTTCGCTCTGCGTCGCTCTCGGCGCCGGTCTCGTGGGCTGCGGCGGCAATGGCGCCGGCGGCGGTGCCGTGGCCGCTACGGTTAACGGGCAGGACATCATGGAGCAGACGATCACCGATTACATCGCGAACTTCCGCACCTCCAGCTCGTTGGAGTCTGATGAGGCCTGGGGCGAGTGGATGGTCGCCAACGGCTATACGCCCGAGTCCGTCCGCGAAGAGGTCATTGACTACTACGTCAACCAGGATCTCTACGATCAGGCCGCCAAGGAGTACAACGTGACGGTCGAGCAGGCCGACATCGACGCGGCCATGGAGGAGACCAAGGCGATGTTCGAGTCCGATGAGGCCTTCCAGGAGGCCCTCGAGGCGTCGAGCATGACCGAGGAGTCCTATATCGAGGACGTCATCCGTCCGAACCTGCTCCAGACGAAGCTCGCCGAGGCCGTGGCTGCCCAGGATACCGAGGGTGAGGGCGACGACGCTACGCTCGCCCAGGCCCAGGCCATGAGCGAGCAGTTCAACGGCGCTAAGCGCTCGAGCCACATCCTGCTGACCGCCGAGGAAGGCGAGGACGACGCCGCTCTGGCCGCCCGCGCCCAGGAGCTGCTCGATCAGATCAACGCCGGCGAGATCTCCTTCGAGGATGCCGCCTCCCAGTATTCCACCGACACCGGCTCTGCTGCTAACGGTGGCGATGTGGGCTGGGACGCGCTGAGCACCTTCGTCACCGAGTACCAGGACGCTCTGGCCGGCCTTGAGAAGGATCAGATCGTTGCCGCTCCCGTGAAGAGCGAGTACGGCTACCACATCATCAAGGTGACCGATGTCTACGAGGTTCCCGAGGGCGGTATCACGTCGGTTGACCAGCTGCCGACCGAGTTCCAGGAGTATCTGACCTACATGGAGCAGAGCAATGCTTCCCAGAACTTCTCCACCTGGTTCGAGGAGTATCGCAACAACGCCGAGATCACCGTTAACCCGATGCCCGAGGGCCTGCCCTACGACATCGACCTTGCTCCCTACGAGGAGGCTGCTGCCCAGAACGCCGAGGGCGACGCTGCCGCCACCGAGGGCACTGAGCAGCCTTCCGACGAGACCATGTCCGCCGAGGATCAGGCCGCTGCCGACGCCGCCGCTGCCGATCAGGCCGCCGATGAGGCCGCTGCCGACCAGACGGCCGCCGATCAGGCTGGTGCTGACGCCGCTGCCGACCAGGCCGCTGCCGATCAGGCCGCCGAGGCCGCCGAGGGCGCCGAGGGTACCCAGCAGTAAGCTGCTCTCGACAACCCAGGCGTTTCCCAAGGACCCGCGCTCAGGCACGGGTCCTTTTTCGTAGCAGCGCATGATGCTTCAAGAGGGAATTCCCCCGAGGACGTACTCTCGGTCGCGCAGCCAGCAGCGAGCTTTGCCGACGAAGGGTTCGCTCTCTGCCGGCGGCATTCGAAAGCAGCCAAAGGCGCCACGTCCATTTGTGGAGGAGCTGCCGCGAAAACCGTTCTCGTCCGCGAAATGCGTTATGCTTCTTCCCTAGAACCCCGTTCCGCTCTCTTCGAAAGGCCTTCCATGCTCTTCTGCGATATCGATCTTCTCGACGCCGACTTCGCTATCAAGCGCCACCAATGGGTGGGGGTGCGCGACGGCCGTATCGCCTATATCGGCTCGGTGTCTCCCGCGCCCGATGAAGCTGCTACCTTCGGCGAGACTTACGATGGCACGGGACGTCTGCTCATGCCCGCGCTCTACAACGCCCATGCCCATGCCCCCATGACGCTTCTGCGCGGTTACGCCGAGAACTTGCCGCTGCAGCGTTGGCTCGAGGAGAAGTGCTTCCCCTTCGAGGCCAAAATGACCGCCGAGGATTGCTATTGGGGCACGGTGCTCGCCTGTGCCGAGATGGCGCGCTTCGGCGTGGTCAGCTTTTCGGACATGTATTACGCGACCGAGGAGCGTGCCCGTGCGGTGCTTGAGGCCGGCATGAAGGCTAACATGTGCGAGGGGCTGGTGGCCTTCGAGGAGAAGCCCTACGGGGAATATCCGATCTGCGCCCAGATGGAGGCTCTCGTGCGCGACTGGCACGGGGCCGGCGACGGACGCATTCGCATCGACTACAACATCCATTCGGAGTACCTGTCCACTGAGACGGTTTGCCGCGACATTCTGGATATCGTGCGTGGCACCGACTTGCGTCTGCACATCCATCTGTCCGAAACCGAGAAGGAAGTGCGTGAGTGCCGCGAGCGCCACGGTGGCCTCACGCCGGTGGCCTATTTCGACAGCTTGGGGTTGTTCGAGGTACCCGTGACGGCGGCTCATTGCGTGTGGATGGATGACGCTGATTTGGATATCTTGCAGCGGCACGGGGTGTTCGTCGCCAACAACCCGGCTTCCAACATGAAGCTCGGCAGCGGTTTCGCGCCCATTCCCGAGATGCTGCGCCGCGGCATTCCCGTGTGCCTGGGCTCCGATGGTATGGCGTCGAACAACAACCACAACCTGTTCCACGACATGTACTTGCAGGCGCTTATCTACAAGGGCGCGACGCTTGATCCGACGGCGGTCACGCCCCAGCAGGCGCTGGCGGCGGCGACGCGTACCGGCGCGCTTTCCCAGGGCCGCGAGGATTGCGGTGTGGTGGCGGAAGGCGCCCGTGCTGACCTGTGCGTGCTGGACATTACGGGCCCGTCGTGGTGCCCGGCGCCCGATCCGGTTTACAACCTGGTCTATGCGGGCGACGGGGCCGACGTGGTGCTCACGATGTGCGATGGCGAGGTGATTTATCGCGCCACCTCCGCTGCTGCCTCCGCCGATGCCTCCTCCTGCGCCGATCGCGGTCGCATCCAGCATGCTGTCACGAACGCCGAATGGCCCACCATTGATGTCGAGCGCGCCAAAGCCGAATGCGCCGCCCGCACCGCCCGCATCATCAGCGAGCTCTAACTTAGGGTGGCCCAGCTGCTCCGTCCGCGCTGCGTCATCGGGGGACGCGGCGCTCCGTCTCCGACTGCCTTTCGCGCCACAGCCTGAGGCCTCATTTTGCCATCTGGGTTTGGAGCGAACGGCGCATCGGCCTTCGATCCGCAGCCCGGGGCGCCTTTTTGTCGCATGGTTCTGAAAGGTGCGACATTTTGGCCCCTCGGGCTGCGGTGTTAACCATGAAAAACAAAGTCGCAGCAAGAAAAGTACCAGGTCACAGCTTTGTTCCTTCAAACCTCTCCCCGGCAACCCGCAGCCAGACCGGCAAAAATGTCAGAACGAGGAGGGACGTCTGACAAAAATCGTTCTCGGGCTACGGCTGGCGGTGCTCATTATTGCCAGCAGGGGAGCCCCATGGCTGCTCGCAGGTGTTTGTGCTTTGCGTCGAAGTCGCCTATGCGAAATCGGATCGGTTTGCCAAGTATGCGGGCAACCGAGAGTGCGATTTTCCTTGTTTCGCTAACCGAATTGAGCTGTAGTCGTCCCACGGTGATAATCCGGTAGTTCATGGCCTGCAGCGCCATGCGTTTAACGGCGTCTTCCTGCAGCTGTTCGGACGTAAGGTGCCGCTCGTCGCTGTCGTACTCGAGAACGAGCCTTTGGGCGGGCCAGCAAACGTCCGCGACATAGTACTCTTTTCGGGAGAGCGGGCGAGCGAGGCTGGTGAGCTCGATGGAGTAGTTCAGTGTCGGTCGGGCAAAGTGGTAGCCGCCGAGATGGTTGGGGAGCGTCATGAGAAGAGCGAGGGCTGCTTCTCTCGGCGAGGCAGCGTTATTGAGAATCCAAGGAGCGGCGCGTCTCGTCATGGCGCAGCCTCGTATGTCCCGATGGGCTAAAAGAGCTTCTCGAATGCGCTCGGATGAAGTAAGCGCGGGACGATTAAAGACGGTGTCGAAAGGGGGTGTTAGACCGTAGGTGCCGCAAAGGGCGCTTCCTTTGAAGATCACTTCGGCAAGATCGCGACTCCAGTTGCTTTGGAGAAAAGCGATCTCGGGGGAAGGAGCAAAAAGCCCTTGCTCGATACGCAAATAGCAATTTTGCCAAAGGGGCTCCTCTGCAACATGGCAGCGCACGTCTTTGAGATTGCGCTTTTGTTGACGCGAGGGAACGATGACATGAAAAGGCTTGCTCAGCCAAGGGAGCCTATCCTCTAGGTACTGAACGGCGGCAGCGTTGGGGGCGATGTCCTCCTGGTGGGCGATATCGAGCCACAGGGTGGGGAGAGAGGCGAAATCGCCGTGTTGATAGAAGTCGAGGGCGCTTAAGCCCCATAGTATCAGTTTCGACATTGGCCGTCCTTTTCCAATCGATGATGAAGCCGTATGGGGGTGAGGGGTTGCTGGCACGATCCCTCCGCGCTCCGCGCGTTCGAGCAGATTACTCTTTCCGAACCGCATTAATGACGCGAGAATGTCCCGGTTGGCTCCTCGCGCCAACCGTAGCGGAGTCGCATGGGACGGCGGTGGGGCGTTCGGGCCAACTCGCGGATCAGCTTGCGAATCGGCTCGCGGACCAACTCGCGAATCAAACCCTGAGAAGCTCCCCCTGAGAAAAGCGCACGAACTTCGTCTCGCGAATTTCTCGCTGTACTCAGCGGACGCGGTGCCCTCTGCTAATATGGATGCCACGGAAAAGACGCCGTTCGTCGGCGCTGAAAGACCGCTCGCTGGCGATGCGCCAGGAACTCGCAGGCCGCAGACCTGCCAGCCAAGAGCTCGCGGGTCGCGGACCTATCAGTTGGCGCAGCCCCGTCGTGGGCATTCGCGGCAACGGGAATTCAGCGTAGCGTTTGGCGAGAAGGCGCGCGACCGATGGGCAGCGCGCCCGGGTTAGACCCGCGCAAGGGGTGCGGGCGCCCTCTATCAGGAAGGCAGGTGGTCGCTCATGGCAGCTCCGGCTCCCGAACACGTCAGAAACATCGTCCTTGTAGGACAGGATGGCGCCGGCAAGACCTCGCTGGCCGAGGCCATGCTCTTCGTTTCCGGCAAGACGCCGCGCATGGGCACGACGCACGACGGCAAGTCGTACCTCGATTACGACCCCGAGGAGATCAAGCGCAAGTTCACCATTTCAACCTCCATCGCCCCCATCCCTTACAAGGACTACAAGATCAACGTGCTGGACACCTCCGGTCATCCCGATTTCATCGGCGACACGCTGGCCACCATGCAGGCCGCCGAAATGGCCCTGTTCGTGGTGGACGCCGTCGACGGCCCTCAGGTCATGACGACGAAGTTGTGGCGCGAGGCCGAGGACATGCGTCTGTCGCGCGCGGTGTACATCAACCACATCGATCGCGAGGGCGCCAACTTCGATGCCGCCATGGCGCTGCTGCACGCCCGCTTCGGCGGCCGGTTGGGCGCCGTGACCATCCCCATCGGTCAGGGCCCCGAATTCGAGGGCGTCATCGACATCATCCGCATGGAGGCCCGCTATTTCGAGGACGGCGGCGAGCGCGTGGAAGCGGTGGACACGCTGCCGGCGAAGTACCAGGAGGAGGCGCGCAACGCCCGCGACAAGCTGTGCGATCTGGTAGCCGAGGCCGACGACGAGCTCATGATGAAGTACCTCGACGGCGAGGAGCAGCTCACCCAAGAGGAGCTGGAAGGCCTGCTGGACAAGGCTATCGCCCAGGAGCTCATCATCCCGGTGTTCGTGGGTTCCACCATCATCATGCAGGGTGTTCAGGGTCTTATGGAAGACATCTGCACCTACTTCCCGCACCCGAAGAGCCACGGCCGCTTTCGCATGGCCGACGACGTGACGGTGCGCATCGACGAGACGAAGCCTCCCTGCGCCTTCGCCTTCAAAACGGTGTCCGACCCGTTCGTCGGGCGCCTCACGTTCCTGAAGGTCATCTCCGGCTACCTGGAGCCGGGCCTGGAGTTGGTCTGCGGGCGCACCGGCAAGAAGGAGCGCCTCGGCAAGATCCAGGTCATGATGGGCAAAGAGGCCGTCGACGTGAAGAGCGCCAAGGCCGGCGACATCGTGGTGGTGCCGAAGCTCTCCGATGTGCGTGCGGGCGACACGCTCTCCTGCGAGGGCACCATCGCCATCGAGCCTCTGCCTTTGCCCGAGCCTTTGTACCCCGTGGCCATCGAGGCCGTGTCGAAGAAGGAGGAGGACAAGCTCGGCACCTTCCTGGCCCGCGCCGCCGAGGCCGACCCCACCATCCGCATCACGCGCGACGAGGACACGCACCAGACCATCATCCATGCCATGGGCGAGACCCAGGTAGACATGCTGATCGGGCGCTTGAAGGAGCAGTCCGGCGTAGAGGCGAAGCTCGTGCCCGTGCGCATTCCCTACCGCGAGACCATCACTAAGCAGGCCGAGGCCCAGGGCCGTCACAAGAAGCAGACTGGCGGCGCCGGCCAGTTCGGCGACTGCTGGCTGAGGTTGGCCCCCATCCCCGGCGAGGGCTACGAGTTCGTGGACGAGATCAAGGGCGGCGCCATTCCGAACGGCCTCATTCCGGCCGTCGACAAGGGCGTGCGCGAGGCCATGGAAGAGGGCTTCCTGGCGGGGTACCCCATGGTAGACATCAAGTGCACGGTGTTCGACGGCTCGTACCATTCCGTCGACTCCAACGAGATGGCTTTCAAGACCGCGGCCCGCATCGGCTTCCGCGCTTGCTGCCAGAACGCCGGCCCCATCATTCTGGAGCCCTGGGCCACTATGGAAGTGACCGTGGGCGAGGAGTACGCCGGCACCATCATGGGCGACATCTCCACGCGCCGCGGCCGCATCGTGGGTACCGATGCGGGCTTTGCGGCCGGCGAAACCGTCATCAAGATGCGCGCGCCTTACGCCGAGGTCATCAACTACACGAAGGATCTGCGCTCCATGACCCGCGGCTCCGGCTCCTACACGCTCACCCTGGAAGGCTACGAGCAAGCGCCGGCCGACGTGACCCGGAAGCTCGTGGAAGCCTACGAAGCGGCGCGAGCTGCCGGGAATTAGTAGAGCAGCGGAAGCAGGCCAACGGCAGAAGCGCCGCATGGCGGAACACGGACGTTGCTAGCCAATACTTGGAATGAAGGCCGGGGACCTCCCCGGCCTTTGTGCAGGTTTGTTATAGAGGAGAGAGCGATCAAAATGTTCGGAAACGCTAGGATGCTAACCTTCCAAGTACCGAATGATCTCTTTGGCTCCCGTCACGCCTGAGGCGATGGAGAGCCCGCAGGCGGTGCCGGGGATGTCATAGTAGGGGCGACAGAAGGCGCTGCCCATGTTGAGGCCGCCGATAAACAGGCCGTCGATAGGCTTGTTGTCGGCGTCGAGCGCGGTCAGACGGTCGTTGGTTCGAATGCCGCCGAGAGTGGCCCAGTAGGCCGACTGATACTCGAACAGGTAATAGCCCTTACCGTCCTTGATTTCGGTAAGAAACATGGGGTTCTTGCCGAAATCGGTGTCTTCATTGTTCTGACAGAGCTCGTTATAGCGCTTTACGGTTTCCTCCAGGTTCGTCAGACCGAAAGCCTCGGCGCATTCGGCAATGGTGTTGCCTTTGACGGCCCAACCCTCGCTTGCAGCTGCCTCGAATTGCTCTGAAGCATGGCTCAGCACTGGATAGAACATCTCGCGGCCAAAGTTCCAGTCGGGTTCGCCCAGATACTTGTAGACGCCCTCGGCAACACAAGCGTCATAGTACTCGCCATCGACGAGCACGTAGTAATTGCCATTGTTTAGACCCGCCTGACCGCTGTACACCAGTGGATCGAAGGCCATGTTTTGCTCGTTCATAAAGCGCTCGCCGCTTTCGTCTACCATGAGGCCGCCATAAATAGCGAAGCATAAATTCTCGTTATTGAGGTTCCAATCAGCATCGTACATGGCGCTGCCATGCTTCTGGTTAGCGCCGCAAATCTCATTGCTGATGAGCGCGTAGTAGTTCTCGCAGACAGCACCGGCCGCTTCTGCCATGCGGATGCCATCGCCGGAATTTGTGGGTGTGCCCATGTTGACGAGCGATACGCCGAGGAAGCGATCGTGCACCATTTCCTCATTGGCGCCAAAGCCGCCGGTGGCTAAAAACACCGCCTTGGTATCGATGGACAGCACTGTTTCATTATCGCGAATGGCTTTCACGCCGACGACAGCTCCGTCCTCGAGCACGATTTCGGTTGCCTCGCAGTTGTAGATGAATGAACCTCCCATGCCCTCAATAGCGCTCACGATGGGCTGGATACGCTCCTCGCCCACTTCCACGAAGTTGTGCAGGGGCGCCCACTTCAGTGATTCGCCGTACTGCGGATCCCCCGTGTACTCCACGTAGTTGTAGAAGTGCAGGCCGCAATCGACGAGGCTCTCAAAGGCCTCGGTGCTGTTGGATAGCAGGTTCTTCAGCAGTTTGGTGTTAGCCGAACCGCGGGCCCATTCCACATAGTGATCGTAGAGCGCCCGCTCGGTGGCGATGGTGATGCCGCTGGCTTTCTGGTTCGAGGTATTGCAGGCGGCAGGACCGGAAAGGGTCGCCAGGTTGGAAGAGACGCACGAGGGGCCTTTCTCTAACAGCAGTGGCGCTTTGCCCTCCTTGGCCAGCTTGTAGGCGGCCAGAAGACCGCCGGCACCCCCGCCCACGATGACGGCGTAGGCGCTCGATTCCTCAACGGGCAGGTCGGCATACCGCTCCTGCAGGTTCGATTCGGGCTCGACTTCCGCATCGCCCTGGGTGCTTGCAAGGTTGCCTTGTGCCGGTGAACAGGCTGAAAGGGCACCGGTTGCAGCCAGGGCGACCGACCCAGCTCCGACCCACTTGAGCAGTCCTCGACGAGAGATGGACGGTTGGCTTTCCGTGATCATGTAATCCTCCTCTGTTGGGATGTTCCTTGCGCCGCGCCTTCGTTTCCTGGGGCGAGGCGTTGTGCGGTAAGAGAACGATAGGTCATGCCGGGAGGGCGGAAAACCTTCCTTTAGATTGATTTACGGCTGAAGCTGCTCGCTTGGATCTGTCATACCAATGGGTGTATGCAAGAAGGCAACCAGGCATTTTGCTGTCATCTATGCGAGATTCTCGGCATCTTTCGCATTGAGAACGAGGGAAATGAGTTCCTGGCGGGTGTGCACGCCGAGTTTTGCGTAAATACGGGCTATGTGGGTCTTCGCCGTGCTGCGCTCGATGCAGAGGTACTCTGCGACGAACGGCGCGCTTCTTCCCTCGGCGAGCAGGCTGAGCACTTCTTGCTCGCGAGCTGTCAGCTGCGCGGCCGCCAAGCGGCCGACGGCATCGACGGCTTCGCTTCCAGAGGGCACCGCAAATGAAGGTGCTGGGGGGTTAGGGGCATCGGGAAACGAGGCCTCGTCTTCTCCGGATGCTGCGCGAGAACCCCCGTTTTCGCCGCTTTTTCCATTGCCGTCGTGCGCTCCCCAAAACAGGCCGTCGAGACTCTGCTCGTTGAGTAGATAGAGCCCGCAGAACACGAGCAGGCAGACGATAACAGCATCGGTTGACCTGGAGAGGAGGAAGCTATCCAGAGAGGGGGAGAGCAAGCTTGCGAGGTAGATAAGGGTGGCCGGACCGGTAAGCAGCAGATACACGGCTCCCATAATAGTGGAGAACGACGTCTCGGCGTAAGTGGCAAGATCGAGCGCGACAACGATGACGCCTGTCCATACAATAATGCCGAGGGCGGTCTCTACGAAATCCACTGCGTAGGAGTTGAAGCTGCCGGATAAGCGCATGACGCACACAATAGTGGAAATGAGGACAAGACAGCGGATAAGGGATATGTGGCTCGTGTCATCATGAATTATGGCGCACAACCAGAGTGTAGCAAGAGCGGCGATGTAGGCGCCGGCCGTCTGCTCGGGGCTCAGTGCGGCAGCATTGGCCGAGGCTAGGTGGGCCACAAAAGCAAGCATAATGAGCCCAATGGTCGGTCGGGGCTTGAGGGCGATTCTCCGTCGCACGCGTACGGCGGATCTGGTACCGGCCGCCCGTGATGAGGAGCCGTTTTCGAAAAGGGGGACGGCAAGGGCGACGGCAATCGTTATGCACGCAGGCGCAACGAACAGCATGACCGAAGTGTCTATGGGAAAATAGGAGCCGATGAGGGCGCCTCCCACGGTTGCCGCTACGAACACTTTCCTCATGGCAGAGTTGGGGAGAGTGAGCAACGATCGGCATACGATTACTTCAAGGAAAGCGCTTGCGATGACGGTGGCACCGCTTCCCGCGAGGGCCCACGAAGGAACGGAAGCAATAGTCAGCGCGCTAGCGAAGATGGCAATCAGGCCCAGAGAAGCGAGATACTTCGGCGGAAATGCTGCGGAAAGGCGGGGTCCGGCTGTAACGATAAGAACGCTGGCAACGGCAACGAAGAGAGAGTGAGGCGAAAGCCCTCCGGAGGTCACTTCGTAAAATCGGAAGCACCACTGGCTGAGAAGAGTGGTTCCGACAGTGCACAGGAACGTGGCCGCGAAAAGCCGAGCTGTAGTTTTTCGAGAGTTATTCAATGGGAGGTTTCCAGCCATAGCCTATCCTCGGGAACATGCGAAACATGGTTCGTCCTTTACTGCTGCATGGTATCACAGGGTGCGGTAGCCAGAGTTGCTTTTGGGCACTGGGTCATATAGATGCTGCAGGGGATGGCATCTCGCAGAGGGATGTCGTAGAACCGCTCTGAACAACGCCCAGCTCCATCCCTGTTTTCCAGAAAATTTCCATGGCTGCTAAAAATTTTTCTTGACTTGGTCTCGGCGCAGTAGTAGTTTAGCGGATTGCAACTTTTTTACAGATTTGCGATGGACGTGAAGGAGGAACAGCCTCGTGGCTCAAGGAAAAAAATCCGCTCCCACCAGCCTTTACAGGGATCGCCGAAGCTTCGCGAAGATTCCGGACGTGATGGACGTCCCGAACCTGATCGCTATCCAGACGGAAAGCTTCGATTGGTTCAAGAATGAGGGCTTGTCTCAGGCCTTCGCCGACGTGTGCCCCATTGAGAACAATACGGGTGACATGTGTGTCGAGTTCGGCAAGCATGAGTTCGGCGAGCCCAAGTACACGGTGGACGAATGCAAGGAGAAGGACGTCACCTATCAGGCGCCGCTCTTTGTGGAGATCCGCTTCATCAACCGTGAGACCGGCGAGATCAAGGAGCAGGAGGTGTTCATGGGCGACTTCCCGCTCATGACGCCGCGCGGCACCTTCATCATCAACGGCACCGAGCGCGTGGTCGTCTCCCAGCTCGTGCGCTCCCCGGGCGTGTACTTCGCCTCCGAGCGCGACAAGACCTCCGACAAGACCATCTACAACGCGAAGGTCATCCCTTCCCGTGGCGCTTGGCTCGAGTTTGAAACCGATAAGCGCGACCTGCTCTCCGTGCGCATCGACCGCAAGCGCAAGCAGCCGGCCACCCTGCTCGTGCGCGCCCTCGGCCTGGCCGAGACCCGCGAGGAGATCATCGAGCTTCTGGGCTCCTCCGAGATGGTGCTGCGCACGCTCGACCGCGACCCCGCCACCACCAAGGAAGAGTCGCTCATCGAGCTGTACAAGCGCTTCCGTCCCGGCGAGCCGCCGACGATCGATTCCGCCCGCACGCTGCTCGACGGTCTGTTCTTCAACCCGCAGCGCTACGACTTGGCCAAGGTCGGTCGCTACAAGATGGACAAGAAGCTCGGCTTCACCCCCGAGGAGAACGACTCCTCCACGCTGACCAATGAGGACATCATCCGCACGATGCGCTACATCATCGGTCTGCACAACGGCGACGAGGGCTTCGTCACCGACGACATCGACCACTTTGGCAACCGCCGCATCCGCAGCGTGGGCGAGCTGATTCAGAACCAGTTCCGCATCGGATTGTCGCGTATGGAGCGCGTGGTGCGCGAGCGCATGTCCATGCAGGAGCCCGACGAGATCACGCCGCAGTCGCTCGTGAACATCCGCCCCATCGTGGCTGCCATCAAGGAGTTCTTCGGAAGCTCCCAGCTCTCGCAGTTCATGGACCAGTCCAACCCCGCCGCCGGCATTACGCACAAGCGCCGTCTGTCGGCTCTGGGCCCGGGCGGTCTGTCCCGCGAGCGCGCCGGCTTCGAGGTGCGCGACGTCCACACCTCCCACTACGGCCGCATGTGCCCCATCGAGACGCCTGAAGGCCCGAACATCGGCCTTATCGGCTCTCTGGCCACCTATGGCCGCATCAACCCCTACGGCTTCATCGAGACGCCCTACCGTCGCGTGATCGACGGCAAGGTGACCGACGAGATCGACTACCTGACTGCCGATGAGGAAGAGAACTTCACCATCGCCCAGGCCAACGACTTGTTCGATCTGGAAACCCGCGAGTTCGGCTACACCGACGAGGACGGCGTCTTCCACAAGTCTGCCCGCGTGCTCGCCCGTACCACCGACACCAACGGCGTGTTCGGCGAGGCCATGGACGTGCCGCCGGAGATGGTCAACTACATGGACGTGTCGCCGCGCCAGATGACCTCCGTGGCTACCTCGCTCATTCCGTTCCTCGAGCACGACGACGCCAACCGCGCCCTCATGGGCTCGAATATGCAGCGCCAGGCTGTGCCGCTGCTGCGTCCGAGCGCCCCGCTCGTGGGTACCGGCATCGAGCACCGCATCGCGGTGGACTCCGGCGAGATTCTCGTGGCCCAGCGCCCCGGCGTGGTCGATTATGTGGATGGCCAGACCATCATCATCCTGAACGACGACGGCGAGTACGACGAGTACCTCATTCCGAAGTTCCAGCGCTCCAACCAGTCCGGCTGCATCAACCACCGCCCCATCGTCCGCAAGGGCGACGAGGTGCAGGCCGGCGACGTGCTGGCCGACGGCCCGTCCTGCGACGGCGGCGAGCTGGCGCTCGGCCAGAACCTCATGATCGCCTACATGCCGTGGGAAGGCTACAACTACGAGGACGCTATCATCGTGTCCGAGCGCGTCGTGGCCGAGGACCTGCTGACCTCCATCCACATCTCCGAGTACGAGGTGGACGCCCGCGATACGAAGCTGGGCCCCGAGGAGATCACCCGCGAGATCCCCAACATCTCCGAGGACATGATTTCCGATTTGGATGCCGACGGCATCATCCGCGTGGGCGCCGAGGTGTTCCCGGGAGACGTGCTGGTGGGCAAGGTCACCCCGAAGGGCGAGACCGAGCTCACCGCCGAGGAGCGCCTGCTGCGCGCCATCTTCGGCGAGAAGGCCCGCGAGGTGCGCGATACATCGCTGAAGGTGCCCCACGGCTCCGGCGGCCGCGTCATCGGCATCTACCGCTCCTCCCGCGAGGCCGGCGATGATCTGGCCCCCGGCGTGAACGAGCTCGTGCGCATCTACGTCGCTCAGAAGCGCAAGGTGCAGCAGGGCGACAAGCTGTCCGGCCGTCACGGCAACAAGGGCGTTATCTCCCGCGTGCTGCCGGTCGAGGACATGCCCTACCTCGCCGACGGCACCCCGATCGACGTCATCCTGAACCCCCTGGGCGTTCCGTCCCGTATGAACGTCGGCCAGCTGCTCGAGAACCACCTCGGCTGGGCCGCCAAGTGGGGCTGGTCGGACGCCGAGGAAACCGACGAGGTCGTGGAGGGCCCGATGTACGTGGCCACGCCCGTGTTCGACGGCGCCACCGAGGAAGAGATCTCGGACGCCATCGAGAAGGCGAACCGCAACCTCATCAACATGAACCATGCGAAGTACGGCGACATGGCCCGCGACGAGCTGGTGCCCCAGCTGACGCGCACCGGCAAGACGTGGCTGTACGACGGCCGCACCGGTGAGAAGTTCCGCGAGCCCATCACCGTCGGCCAGACCTACATCCTGAAGCTCGGCCACATGGTGGACGACAAGATTCACGCCCGCTCGACCGGCCCCTACAGCCTCATCACCCAGCAGCCCCTCGGCGGCAAGGCCCAGTTCGGCGGTCAGCGCTTCGGCGAGATGGAGGTGTGGGCGCTGTACGCCTACGGCGCCTCCAACGTGCTGCAGGAGATCCTCACGGTGAAGTCCGACGACACGTCGGGCCGCGTGAAGAGCTACGAGGCCATCGTGAAGGGCGAGAACATCCCGGCGCCGGAGGTGCCCGAGTCCTTCAAGGTGCTCGTGAAGGAAATGAAGTCCCTGTGCTTGAACGTCGAGCTCGAGGGCCACGATATGCAACCCATCAGCGAGGACGAGATCGAGGACTACAGTGCCGACCAGGCGCTTTACGCCGCGCTCGCCGCTGATGCCAAGAAGACCGAAGACGAAGAGGCCAACGCCATCGATGCCCTGGCTGCCGAGCTGGGCGACCTGATGAGCGGTCTTGAGTCCGACCTGAACACCGACCTCATCGGTGGCGGAGAGGAGGCCTAACCCCATGACGGAATTCGACGTCAACAACTTCGACGCCCTGCGCATTTCGCTCGCTTCCGCCGAGGACGTGCGCAGCTGGTCTCGCGGCGAGGTGAAGAAGCCCGAGACCATCAACTACCGTACCTTGAAGCCCGAGAAGGACGGCCTGTACTGCGAGAAGATCTTCGGTCCCACCAAGGACTGGGAGTGCGCCTGCGGCAAGTACAAGCGCGTTCGCTTCAAGGGCATCGTCTGCGAGCGCTGCGGCGTGGAGGTCACCCGCTCCAAGGTGCGCCGCGAGCGCATGGGCCACATCGAGCTGGCCGCGCCCGTGAGCCACATCTGGTACTTCAAGGGCTCCCCGTCGCGTCTGGGCTACCTTCTGGACATTCCGCCGAAGGAGCTTGAGAAGGTTCTGTACTTCGCCAGCTCCATCATCACCTCGGTGGACAAGGAGGCCCGCGAGGAGGACATCGACGACCTGCGCGACGAGCTTGCCGCCGACATGGAAGAGCTGGACGCCGAGCGCGACCGCCTCATCGAGGCCACTCGCAAGCTGTCCACCGACTACGTGCCGGAGGAGGACGACTTCGTCGACGATCTCGATGACGACGAGCGCCTCACCCCCGAAGAGGTGGAAGAGGAGATCGCCGACATCTACGAGGAGTTCAACGAGCGCAAGGCCCTGCGCCAGGACGCGTTCGACGCCTTCCTGAAGATCGAGCCGAAGCAGCTCATCGGCGACGAGGCCCTCTACCGCGAGATGCGCGCGAACTACCGCGACTACTTCACCGGCGGCATGGGCGCCGAGTCGGTGCGCGACCTTCTGGACGCCATGGATCTGGAGGCGACCTCTGAAGAGCTGCGCGAGGTCATCGCCACGGGCAAGGGCCAGAAGCGCGCCAAGGCCGTGAAGCGCCTGAAGGTGGTGGATGCGTTCCTCAAGTCGGACAACAAGCCTTCCGACATGATCCTGGACGTCATCCCGGTCATTCCGCCCGATCTGCGCCCCATGGTGCAGCTCGACGGCGGCCGCTTCGCCACGTCGGATCTGAACGATCTGTACCGTCGCGTCATCAACCGCAACAACCGCCTGAAGCGCCTGCTCGACCTCGGTGCCCCCGAGATCATCATCAACAACGAGAAGCGCATGCTGCAGGAGGCCGTGGACTCGCTGTTCGACAACGGCCGTCGCGGTCGCCCCGTGACCGGCCCCGGCAATCGTCCGCTGAAGTCCATCTCCGATATGCTGAAGGGCAAGCAGGGCCGCTTCCGCCAGAACCTGCTCGGCAAGCGCGTCGACTACTCCGGCCGTTCCGTTATCGTCGTCGGCCCGTCGCTGAAGCTGCACCAGTGCGGCCTGCCCCAGCAGATGGCGCTGGAGCTGTTCAAGCCCTTCGTCATGAAGCGCCTGGTCGAGCTTGAGTACGCCGCCAACATCAAGGCCGCCAAGCGTGCCGTCGATCGCGGTGCCAGCTACGTGTGGGACGTGCTGGAAGAGGTCATCGTCGACCATCCGGTGCTGCTGAACCGCGCTCCAACCCTGCACCGTCTGGGCATTCAGGCCTTCGAGCCGGTGCTCGTCGAGGGCAAGGCCATCAAGCTGCATCCGCTCGTCTGCACCGCCTTCAACGCCGACTTCGACGGCGACCAGATGGCTGTGCACGTGCCGCTGGGCGCCGAGGCTCAGGCCGAGGCCCGCGTGCTGATGCTGTCCTCCAACAACATCAAGTCCCCGGCCCACGGCCATCCGCTGACCGTGCCGACCCAGGACATGATCATCGGCCTGTACTACCTCACGGCCATGCGCGACGGCTTCCCCGGCGAGGGTCGCATGTTCATCGATTTCGATGACGCCCTGAACGCCTACGACGCCCGCGCCGATCTGGACCTGCAGGCCAAGATCCAGGTGCGTCTGCCCTACAACACGAAGGTGGCCACCGCCTTCGGCGTGTTCGAAGATCACAAGGAGGGCGAGCGCATCGAGACGAGCGTCGGTCGCATCATCTTCAACGATGTGCTGCCGCCGGACTATCCCTTCCTGAACTACGAGATGAACAAGAAGGAGATCAGCCGCCTGGTTGAGGACGTCACCAACACCTACGACCTGTCCGAGGTGCCGCCGATTCTCGACGGTCTGAAGGACGCCGGTTTCCACTACGCCACGCGCGCTGGTGTTACCGTGTCGGTGTACGACGCCACCATCCCGCCGTCCAAGCCGGCGATTCTCGCACAGGCCGATGAGCGCGTCGCCGCCATCGACGAGGACTACGAGATGGGCCTCATGTCCAACGAGGAGCGCCACAAGCAGGTCGTCGACATCTGGAACGATGCCAACGAGGAAGTCGGCGAGGCCATGGCGGAGAACTTCGACAAGTTCAACCCCATCTACATGATGGCCTTCTCCGGTGCCCGAGGCAACATCAAGCAGATTCGCCAGCTCGCCGGTATGCGCGGCCTGATGTCCGACCCGAAGGGCGAGATCATCGACCGTCCGATTAAGGCGAACTTCCGCGAGGGCCTGTCCGTTCTGGAGTACTTCATTTCCACCCACGGCGCCCGCAAGGGTCTGGCCGACACGGCGCTGCGTACCGCTGACTCGGGTTACCTGACCCGCCGTCTGGTGGACGTGGCCCAGGACGTCATCATCCGCGAGATCGACTGCGGTACCACCGAGGGCGTGCCCTACCGCGTGCGCAACGAGAAGAACGAGGTGGACGAGAACCTCATCGGTCGCTGCCTTCTGGAGGATGCCGTCTCTCCCGAGACCGGCGAGATTCTCGCCGAGGCCGGCACCTACCTGCATTCCATGGCCCAGCTGCGCGAGCTTGATGCGGCCGGCATCGAGGAGGTCACGATCCGTACGATCATGACCTGCCATGCCGAGCACGGCGTCTGCCAGAAGTGCTACGGGTGGGATCTGGCCACGGCCCGTCCGGTGAACATCGGCACGGCGGTGGGCATCATCGCCGCCCAGTCCATCGGCGAGCCCGGCACCCAGCTGACGATGCGTACGTTCCACACCGGCGGCGTTGCCGGCGAGGACATCACCCATGGTCTGCCTCGTGTTCAGGAGCTGTTCGAGGCCCGCAAGCCCAAGGGTCAGGCGGTGCTCGCGGAAATCTCCGGCACCATGCAGGTCACCGGCGACAAGATGTCGAAGACCATCACCATCCACGACCAGGAGGGCAACTACCGCGAGTACGTGGTGAGCGCCCGCGCCCAGCTTCTGCCGGGCGTGTTCGACGGGTGCGAGGTGCGCGTGGGCCAGCAGCTGACCAAGGGCTCCGTGAACCCCCACGACCTGTTGCGCCTCACCGATCCGAACACGACGCTGCGCTACATCGTGGGCCAGGTCCAGGACGTGTACGTGTCCCAGGGCGTGGATATCAACGACAAGCACATCGAGGTCATCGCGCGCCAGATGCTGCGCAAGGTGGCCGTGCTCGATGCCGGCGACTCCGACTTCCTGCCGGGCCGTCAGGTGAACCGCTTCGAGTTCGAGAAGGTGGCCAACGAGCTGATCGCCGAGGGCAAGGAGCCGCCGGTGGGCCAGCCGCTGCTGCTCGGCATCACCAAGGCATCGCTGGCAACGGATTCGTGGCTGTCCGCCGCGTCGTTCCAGGAGACCACCAAGGTGCTCACCGACGCCGCCATCGAGGGCAAGACCGATCACTTGGCCAGCCTGAAGGAGAACGTCATCATCGGCAAGCCCATTCCCGCCGGCACGGGTCTGCGTCGCTACCGCGACGTGGGTCTCACCTACAAGGGCCGCCCGGTGGAGAAGGTCACGGGAGATGCGCTGCCCGATTTCGCGCCGGATGCGCTGCGCGAGATCGAGGAATTGCTGCCCCAGCCCCAGGATTGGTCGCTCGACAGCGACGGCTACTTCAATTCTTCGGGCTCGTTCGGCGGCTACTACAGCGCCCTTTCGGGTCATCGCGGCCACAACCTGTCCGACGAGGACGCGCGCCTGTACATCTACGACGATCTGGGCGTGTCCCAGCGTTGGGCGAACAAGTTCTCCGAGGCGGGCATCGAGACCGTGGCCGACCTTCTGGGTCATACCGAGGAGGATCTGCTGCGCATCGAGGGCATCGGCGTGAAGGCCATCGAGGAGCTGAAGGAGGGCTTGGCGGCCCGCGACCTCATGCACGTCATCGAGGACGACCTGGCGGCTTCCTCCGACGACATGAGCCAGCTGCTCGACATGGTGTTCTCGCCCGATGACACCATCCTCATCGGCGGCGACGAGCCCCCGACGTTCAACACTGACGGCGAGGAGATGCTCGGCGAGGCCCTGCCTCCGCGCTCCTACCAGCGCAACCTGGAGGAGCTTGACGCGCTGCTCGGCAACATGGGCGGCTTGGGCTCCCTCGGCTTCGGCTTCACCAGCGCCGAGGACGAGGCAGCTTCCAACCAGGCCATGGAAGACGGCGAGGAGTAAATTGGTTTCGCCTGTCCTTGCGAAGCATCACTGACTTCCTTGGACGAACTCGGGAGTTTTCTATTGGGGCGACCTTCGGGCCGCCCCTTTTTTGTGTTTGCTGTTCCCGCGGGGCGCCAAATGGCCAAAAAGTAGCTGCCAGCTGGCAGCTAGGTACCTGTTTTTGACCATGGAGGCTATAGCGACGAAATCAGGCTGGCTGCTCGGAAAATATTCCCAGGTCAGTGCGTCGACGAATATTGGTACAAAGCAAGCCGCCTTTTCGGTTTGCAGCTAACGACCGATAATTGACCAAAACGTCGCTTCAAGCTCTTCGAACTTGCAGCTGGCATTCGGAATTTGGCCATTGAGCGCAGCTTTCCCTTGCGCGCGGCTACTCGCTGTCGACCAGGGTGCCGCCTTTGCCATGGTTGAGGATGATCTTGCGGGCGCGGGTGTAAGCGTCCAGGGCCGGCCGCACGCGTTCGTAGTTGTCCTTCTTGTAGATGGCGTACAGCCGGAAGGCCGCATCGTCGTCGGTCACGGGAAGCACCGTCACGCGGGAGAAATCCGACAGGTAGCGCAGCTGGGGCATGGATGCCTGCAGGATCATGACGTCTTCCACACCCAGCGGAATAGCGCAGTAGTTCATGTAGGTGCGCCCGAGTACCGCCCGGGTGCGGGGCGTGTAGCCGTGCTCTTGGCAGACGCGTTCGATGTTGGTCCAGCCCGACAAGGAATAGCCGTCGGCGAATTTCACGAAGCGGTAGCTGCGCAGATCGTCCATGGTCACCGACTTCATAGAGGCCAGGGGGCTGTCCATAGAGACCATGGCAACGAAGGGCGAACGAATGAGCGGAATGTAGGCAAGTCCCAAATTATCGAGCTTGTCCAGTTCGGCATAGGCCAGCAAGATGTCGGCATCGCCTTCCACCAATTGCTCCAGGTAGTTCGTATCGTTCAGGCTGTTGTAGCTGGCAGGAGCCTCGCCCTCGGCGTCGAGAAACGTTGCGGCAATGGAGGTGATGGAGGCGATGGCGCTATCGGACATGATGCCGTTCACCTTGAGCGGCGTGAGGGTCTGTATATCGTAGATGCGCTGCTTGGCGTCATCGTAGGTATCCACCATCTGAAGGGCGGCAGCGGCGAACACGTTGCCTGATTCGGTGAGCTCGACCCGGCGTCGGTCGCGCTCTAAAAGCGAGCAGCCGAGCTCCTTTTCCATGGCGACGATATGCTTGGAAAGCGTCGGCTGTGTGAGGTGCAATATCTCTGCCGCCTTGGTGTAGTTCAGCGTCTGAGACAGCACGATGAATTCGCGCAACAAGCTCAGCTCCATGGAAAGCCCCCTTCAACCCCCGTCTGCTTTTCGCGTTATTGACACCATACACCCTAATGGGCCGAAAGGGCACGGCATCTCCTGCCCCATTCCAAATGGAATAAGCTTATTCGCAGCAGCTGATCAGCAAAGAAATGCCCTTCTGAGTATTGAGTAGCCCCAAATTGACGGTTCTTACGGAAAGAACGTCAATTTGGGGCTAGATATATCTCGAATAATCGAAATTCGTTAACAAGATAGTCACGAATTGACGGTTGTTACGTAAGAAGGGTCATTTTGTGGCTAGAAAAATTCTGGGAAGTAGAGTGACATTCCTCACGAGCTGTGTTGCTCGCGGATTTCGCGGCGGCGGGCCTCGCGGGCTTGGGCGTATTCGCGGCGGGCGGCGGTGTCGAAGGACTTCACCTTGGCCTGGGGTTCCTGCAGGTTGTCCACCTTGATGAAGCGGGCCATGCGGCTGGCGATGGAGTCCTCGGCGCCGGGGTTCCAGCCGATGGGCTGCATGGTGAAGCGGAACTTCTTGCCGCTTAGGAACTCGTCGGCGGAGACTTCCTCGGCTACGGTGATGGCTTGCTCCGGGCAGATGGTCTCGCAGAGGCGGCACTGCATGCACAAAGCGCTGCGATGCTCCACGCCGAAGGCGTCGTTGGCGGCGTCGAATCGGGTCAGGGCGCCGGTGGGGCAGAACACGGTGCACATGCGGCAGGAGCGGCAGAGTTCCGTGTCGATGGTGACCTGGCCCCAGAGGCGCGTGGTCACGGTGGGGGCCGCGGGGGTGCCGAGGGCTTTCAGACTGTTGAAGAGGCGCAGGCGACGCTCGGGCACGAAGTGGGGGAGGGTACCGTCAGCCTGCACATGGGCGAACTGGGGCTCGCGACTGTCTTGTTGCGACTCTCCTGTGGGCGGGGCCACGGGGTACCCTGATTCGCTCAAACAGTCCTCGCTGGCATCTGCCACGGTGGCGGCGTTCACGGCATTAGTGTCATCCTGAGCGGAGGCCGTAGGCCGGAGTCGAAGGATCTCTCGAGTGTCGGAGGCGTGCTGGAGGCGGATGCGGTCGATGGGGGAGGGGGTTCCCAGGGCAGCGAGGAGGGTTTCGGCGGAGACGATGATCTCATCGCTGAGGGCGCCGCCGCAGCGATGAGGGCAACTCTCACAGGGGCCGCTGATGAGCTGGATGGAACGGGCGCCGCGGGCGGTGGCTTCCACGAGCAGCGACTCGTCCACGCGACCCAGACAGACGACGCCGACAAGGGGCCGGCCGTCGGAGGTGGCACCTGCAATCTTCCCAGGGACGAAGGAGGGCGCAGTGGCATCGCAGGAGTCTTGCTTCATGCGATTGCCGCTGGCCATTGCAAAGGCGCGCTCGCAGGCGATGGCCACTCGGCCCTCATTCTCGGCAAGAGCGGCTTCTACGGCGCCGAACAGTTCCTCGTCGGTGGGGTTGGCGGCGGTAAGGCAGCCGGTGGGGCAGGCCGAGGCGCAGGTTCCGCAACCGATGCACTTCTCAGGGGAGACGACAATGCCCTCTTCGCCCAAGGAGATGGCACCCGTGGTGCACACGGCGGCGCAGCGCAGGCATTCCCCGTTGCGGTGGCGCACGAGCACGCAGCGCTGGGGCTCGACCGCAAGCAGCGGTGAATTCATCTCATCGATGAGGTTGATCATCTGTCCGTGGCGATAGTTAGTCATGATAGGACACCCCCGTAATGGCGCGGATGGTTTCGCTGGGGTGCACCTCGCACACGCGCTCGCCTTCCCGCAGCCGTACCCGATGGATCTTCAGTTGCAACGATTCGGCCTCCGCCAACGGGGCCTCGGTAAAGTACGTGAATAGGAGCGTTGATGCGGCCTTGCCGGCGCAAGCATAGGTCTTGGCCATTTCGGCAGCCAGCATGGCCGGGCGCTTGTCGCGCTCCATCTGGGCGGGATCGAAATAGCGGCGCGGAAGAACGAGGCCGTTCACGAGCCCCGCCATGATTACGACACAGGCGGTCTGCCCCGCAAAATCCTCCGGCAGCCCCACGCGCACGCCGTCGCCGACGAAGCCGGGAGAGAGCACTCGGTCTTGAACGGCGTCGCACAGGGCTGGCGCTGTGGCCTGCTCGCCCGCATCTTTCGCGGCGGCGCGGAGCAGCGCTGCTCCCTGATCGTCATCCGCGCCGACGGCAACGATAGCCGCATCGATCAGCGCGCTTCCCCTGAGGCCCGAAAGGCAGTCGACGATTTCGGCCGCTTCGGCCAAGGCGGTGGTGGCGCTTGCAGCCTGCTGGCGCAGCAGGGCGCTTTCAGGAGCATCGGCGAAGGCGACGCCTGCGCGGAGGCTTAAGGCGGCATCGCCCGAAGCGACGGCGTTCGCCAGGGCGCTTTGGGCCAAATAGTCGCCAAAGCCGCACCAGCTGCGCAGGGCGAGCGGGTCTTCTGGATCGGCGGCAAGGCGCAAAAGCGTAAAAGCGCGAGCGGCCCGGCAGGTATCGGCATGGCGCATATCGCCGCCGAGCGAGGGGCGGGACAGCGGGCTTGCGGCGATGCCCTCCGCCTGAAGCGCTTGGGCGATGCGCGCGGCCCATTGCCTGGTGGCGGCCGCCACGGCAATGTCTTGGGGTCGCGCCCCGTAAGAGAGGTGGTGGCTCACCAGCGAAACGACGCCTGTCAGTTCGCTCTTGGGGCGCTCGAAAGCCACCGCCTCGCAGCTTCCCTGGTCGGTGCAGGCGCAGGGCACCGGTCGCGCATCGAGGGCCTCGTCGGCAGCCAGGAGGTTGACCGCGTCGGTTACCACGCGGCTGAGATGGCTGTAGGCCAGGGTTTCGCGAACGGCGTTGGGGTTGGCGGCAACGAGCTCTTCGATGCCCGAGAAATGCGGGTAATCTTCCGAGCCGTGCGTGCGGGAGCACGGCTCGCTTGCGACAAGGAGCGCCGTGCGCGCAAGAAGACCCGCGAGGCATTGGGACGCGCGGCTGGCCATTTGGTAGTCGTCGACGAGAACGTAATCGCGGCGGAAGGCCTCCAGGTCATGGGCGAAGCGCTGGCCGTAATCGAAGGCCGCGCGGGGAAGCTCGCAGGCGAGGTAGGACTCTCGATGGCGCAAGGAGCCGACGAGCAGGCGAAAGACGCGCTCTTCCTGCTCGTCGTAGAACCAATCGCCGCTCATGGGCTCCAGGTCGGCCCAGCTGCGGTAGAAGAACTTCAGCATTTCGCTGAGGCGCCGCGGTGCAACCCCGGAGGTTTTCACATCTTCCAGAAGAAGGCGCTCCTCGAAGCCCATGAGGATGCGGCCCCGCCGACCCGTGCGGGCTTCGGCTTGCGGAGAGGACAGCACGTCGAGCGCGTACAGCGGCAGTGTCGTCACCAAGGGCAGGTCCTCAAGGGGCACGACCGCCTTAAGGCGCCGCTCGAGGGCGCAGGCCGCAGCGGGGGTGGCGGCGAACAGGATGATTTCTCGCGGCGGCACGCCTTGGGCCAAAAGATCCAGGACGGCCTCCACAAGCCGTTGGGTCTTGCCGCATCCGACGCGCCCCTCGACGGAGTGCACTTCGGCTGCAGAGGCGTAGGGCGACAGGTCCATGGTCGCGTCCTCCCTTCAGGCTTAGGCTGCTACCAGATCGGCGAGCAGGGCGGCGTCCTCTTCCAAAAAGCCCTCGGTCACATTGGCAATGCCCTGGTAAAAGGTCGTGTCGGCGAACCGACGGGTATCGCTAAGGAACACCGGCACCCAGCTGGCGAGGTGGTCGTCCATGAAGTTGCGCTGGGTGTTGATGAGTGAGAAGGCGCGCTCTTCGTCGCCGGCGCGCAGGGCCTTCGCCGCCCGGTGAGCCAGAACGCCCATGAACTCCAGCTCCACGGCCACGTGATCCTCGCCGACGGTCCAGGACTCGGACTTTTCCAGGCCGCAGGAGCGGTAAATGGCGAGCACCTCGTCGCGGGCATCGCTCATGAGCAGGCGCTTTTCCGAAGTGTAGACGGATTCGAAGGGATAGGCCGCCGAATAGGTGTCGATGCCCGAGCCCAGAAACGCGCGGGTATAGTCCACCGACAGCTTCATGAGGGGGTCGACCCAGGCGTTGGAGAGGTACTTGGCGATCTGGTAATAGCCCTCGTCCATGAGTCCGTTGCCCGAAGAGACGGGGTAATCGGTGTCGTTCAGCTGGGCGAGCAGCGCCTCGTCAACCTCTTCGCGGAACAGGCGGGCGAGAAAGCTGTAGGTCTCGCTGCGGCTTTCGCAGAGCGCGGCCAGATCTTCGGCGGTCATGACGCCCTCGTCGTTGGTATCGGTGCCGAGGGCAGCGTTCTCGGTGGTTTCGGCAGTCTCGACGATGGTCTCGGCAGCGTCATCTTTGCGGGTCGCGATAGTCATGGTTGCCTCCCTAGTTCTCGTTGTCGGCGTGCAGATACGCGCGGCCGTGCTCGGTGGCGGACCACTGGCCCGTCCATTCCACGGCGCCCGCATGCTCGAGTTTGTCGATGAAGTACATGGCGTAGCGCTTGGGGTTCTGCAGCACCGGTTCGTCGTCCACCACGTCCCCGATCTCACGTAGGCTGGCGCCTCCGTCGCGAGCGCACAGCTCAAGGCAGGTGGTGAAGATGGCGCCGTACTGCGGCTCTGTCTCGTACAGGGCGGCGATCATCTCCATCGGGCGATAGCTGTCCAGCTTGGCGGCCCCTGCCTCGGTCAGGCTCCAGAACACCTCCGGCGCCGGGGCGACGCGCCAGTACTCGACGCCTTCCACTTCCACGCGCAAGGGCTCCTGCTCCACCTCGGCCAGCGGGGTGCCGTTCTCGTCGGTCTGAGCGATGGCCCCGGCGCGTTCGAGCAAGTTGCACAAGGTCAGCGGCTCGTAGACCGAGTGGTGGTGGCGCTTCATCTCGGCGATGACCTCCTCAAGGTCGGCCGTGGGGAGGGGGGATGCGCACGTGCCCATGATGGTGAAGAGCATTTTGTGGAAGGTGGGCATCTGGGCGAACAGTGCGTCGATGCGCTCCTCGGCGGTCTCGCCGTTGTCGAAGGCGACCAGGTCGCGCTGGAACTGAGGGGCGGCTTCGGGGTTCGGCATATTGAAGGGGCCCTCGGCGAGAACCGAGGGGGCCTCATCGTCGGCGTCGGTGTCGTCGTCGAAGGCGAAGGCCTGCAAGGGGTCGAAGTCGGCGGTCAGGTAGCCGTCGAGTATCTCATCGGTTTCGGTGCGGTCAGTCATGGGGCCTCCAAACTCTTCTGCTGGTTGCGGCTCTTCCTCGGGCGGGGCCGCGGGGTACCCTGATTCGCTCAGACAGTCCTCGCTTTGTGGAACAGTCCACTGGACTGTTCCAGTCGCTGCGGAACTCGCTCGGTCAGGGCACCCCGCGTCCCCTCCGCGCTCAACCATGCTTGAGATGCGGGTTGTGCGATGGCTCGATCATAGTGGGGCATAAATTTATGCGTCAAGCCTGTTCAGAGGCATGTTCTCATGACGATTTGGCTTGGATGATGCTTGCGCGCCATGAGCTTATTCCGATTCGACATGCTGTCAGATTTCCCGTTGACGGCGCCGCAGCGCGCCCCGATACTGGGCCTCGAAACGCTCCGTCTCGGGCTGGCCTTCGCGGTTGCGCTCGGGACGCATTTGCAGGATGAAGGAGGATGCCATGCTGCCCAAACCGTCGCTCGTGCTTCAGGTGAGGCTTCGGCCCGAGGAGTACTCGGATACCGCTGCTGCCGAGATCAAGCGCAGCTACATGTACCTGGCCCAGTCCGTCGTGTCCGAGCTGGACGAAGGCGAACGTGCCGAGGGCAACCTCATGCGTCTGAACGTCCGCCTCATGAAGCCCTTTTGGGATGCGTCTGACCCTGCTGCTGAACAGCTGTGGCGCGCTTCGTTCATGCCCTGGCTTGTCAACGCCACGCGCAATATGTCCACAGCCATGCACAACTACAACACGGTGCTGCATCCCCTGGGCGCCGGCAACGTGACCTACCAGTGGGCCGACTTCGACTTCGCCCCCCATGCCGTGCTGCGCCTGAAGGTGGACGACGAAAACCGCATTCCGTCTGAAGCGCCGGCTCTCTGCGACAAGGTGCGCACGTTTGCCGCCGAGGGCGCCTTCGGCGAGAACGTGGCCCGCATCCGCATCCCCTCCCGGGCGAGCATTGCCGCTCAAGAGGCCGCCTTCGAAGAGGAGCAGGCTCGCTACCGCGCCGCCCTGGTCGCCCAGGATGAAGATGCCGAAGATGAAGCGGCCGTTCCCGCTGAAACGGCGGCCGAAGGCGAAGGTTCGTTTGAGGCCGACGAGGCGGCTGTTGTTACTGAAGACATCGAAGAGCTTGGTATCGCTCAGCCCTCCGACTTGGCGGACGACGCCGCAGCTGACGCGACCACCGAGGCTCCCGAGGGTGCCAGCGAAGTTCTCGCCGAGCCGGTGTTCAGCCTCGATTATTCCATCTGGGGCATCGAATACACCGACGGCACCGTCGTTGAGCTCGATTCTCGCATTCACTAAGCTTACCCCGGCCCGGATCGCGCTTCCCCTCTTCCCCTCTTCCCCAACCTCACGATCCGGGCGTCTTTCCTCTCCCTTGAACGGGCAGGACGCCACCCCTCCGGCGCCCTGCCCGTTCGCATCTCCGACTTTTCCCAGAAGGCGGTACTTGTTCGTCGCTTATGCCGCTGCCGCATAAGCAATGCCGAATGAGCATTGCCATCCCGTCAACCCGGCATCTTCGGAAATTCCATAAGCCACCCCAAGCGCGTAACGTGTACGTCAGAAAAGCTTGTGAGATGTCTCCGCCCCAGGGGGACTTCCAAGCTTTCTAAAGAGAGAACCCGAAAGAAGAGAAGGAGGATGAAATGGGCAAGCTGAACATGACGCGTCGGTCCTTCGTCAAGACCGCCGCCGTGTCTGCCGCCGTGGCTGCCGTTGCCGGTGCCGCCAGCCCCACCGCTGCTCTCGCCGAGAACGAGAACGCCGCCGCCACCGAATCGGCGGTCACGCGCATCCGCTCCTGCTGCCGCGGCTGCGGCAAGGTGGAGTGCGGCGTGTGGGTGTACGTGCAGGACGGCAAGGTCATTCGCACCGAGGGCGACGAGGACTGCTTCCTCACCATGGGCAACCACTGCTCCAAGGGCCAGGCGTCCAGTCAGGCAGCCTACCACCCCGACCGCATCAAGTACCCCATGAAGCGCACGAACCCCAAGGGCGACGACGATCCCGGCTGGGTGCGCATCTCCTGGGACGAGGCCTACCAGACCATCGCCGACAACATCCTGGAGATCACCGCGAAGTACGGCAACGAGTCCACCTTCACCTGGTGCGGCACCGGCCGTCAGTGGTGCATGCAGTCCGATGCCGGCATGGCGCTTCTGCTGTTCGGCACCCCGAACATCGTGGCCGCCTACCAGGTGTGCAAGGGCCCGCGCCACTTCGCCAGTCGCATTGACAACGTGCAGGCCTGGTCCTGGTCGGAGCTGATCAACCACTCCACGAAGTTCGTCCAGTGGGCCACCGAGCAGTCGCAGTCGAACTACGACGACGCGGCCCGCACCGTGGTGGACGTCGCCCGTTGCGCCGACGCCTTCATCTCGGTGGACCCGCGCCAGACGAACCTGGGACGTACCGCCAAGTACTGGCTGCCGCTGCGCCCCGGCACCGACAACGCGCTGGCGCTCGGCTGGTGCCACCTCATCCTGAAGAACGATCTGTGCGACTGGCAGTTCCTGAAGCGCTGGTCGAACTCGCCGTTCATCGTGGTGCCGGACATGGACCCGACCGGCTACGAGGAGCATGTGCAGAACGGCGGCTACCCCTACGCCTACCAGACCCGCCTGCTCACCGAGGCCGACATCGACCCGACCATGGTGGACTGGGAGATCGAAGGCGACGGCGACCCGCAGCGCTATCTCGTGTTCGACCAGCTGAACAACCGCTGGACCTACTGGCAGGCGCACCCGGAGGTGGGCGAGGCCCACTGGGAGGGCGAGAATTGGCAGAAGTCCACGAGCTACTTCGACCAGGATCTCTCCCGTCTGCGCGACGACGAGTCGAAGAAGCCCGGCAAGGTGTACGACCTCTCCGAGTTCAACCCGCTCATCGACCCGGCCATGTACGGCGAATTCGATGTGAAGCTGAAGGACGGCACCACCCATAAGGGACGCCCTGTGTGGGACATCTGGGCCGAGTACCTGGAGGGCTTCACCCCCGAGAAGGTGAGCGAGATCACCGAGGTGGACGCGCAGCTGCTGACCGACGCCTGCCTGGAGTGGGCCACCCGTGACGATCCGCGCATCCCCAACGGCGGCATCAACTACGGCCTGGCCATTGAGCACCACGGCCAGTCCACGCAGAACTGCCGCGCCATCATGGCCGCCTGCGCCATGGTGGGCGCCATCGACACCCCCGGCGGCCAGCGCGGCGCCACCAACGGCTGGACCACCCAGTCGGGCCCCACGTCCATGTACCCTGGTGCCGACGGCGGCTCGAACCCCGCCTCCTTCGTGCGCGCGCCGTTCTTCGGGCTGTACAACCGCATCGCCGGCTACGAGAAGTTCCCCATGCTGTACTGGTACGCCGTGTGGGCCGACTGCAACTCGGTCATGGAGTACATGCACCGCGACGCGAATGCCCCCTACGAGATTCACGCGGGCATGATCGGTTCCGGCGACCACATGAACATGGCCAACGCCAGCTACAACTGGGAGGCCCTACTCATGTTGGACTTCCTCTTCGAGGCGAACCTGTGGCACTCGCCGACCTCGGGTGCGGCGGACATCCTTCTGCCGGTGTGCCACTGGACCGAGATGAACGCCCAGCGCATCGCCCAGGGCTCCGGCGGCTCCTTCAGCCTGTGCGTGCGCGCCGTCGACCCTCCGGGAGAGTGCAAGAGCGATCCGCTCTACTTCCTGGAGCTCGGTCCCTACTTCGGCGTGCCCTTCTCCACCGACCCGGACGATCCCTATTGGGAGAAGAAGTCGGCCGAGACCGGCAAGTCTGTGGACCTGCTCGCCCTGGAGTACGAGTGCCTCGACGCCGAGCACGGCGGCGGCTGCGCTCCCTATGACTCCTGGGACGACTTCGTGGCCGCCTACCAGGAGCACGGCACCTGGAACATGAAGGAAGTGTTCCCGGACGACTGGGGCTCCTACCGCCGCTTCGAGATCGGCCAGGCCTACCGCAAGGCGCCCCATCAGCAGCCGACGAAGCTGGACATCAACATCCCCGGCTTCCCCACGCCGACCATGAAGCACGAGCTGTGGGCCACCACCATCGAGTCCCACTTCCCCGAGGGCTCCGACGGCCCCGAGGTGACGCCGGGCTTCCACACCGAGGCGCTGCCCTACTACGTGGAGGGTATCCACTCCCGGGTGCGCGATGCCGAGACCTACGAGGAGTACCCGATTCTCTGCATTACCGGCCGCCGCATCCCCGTGTACTTCCACAGCGAGCATCGCCAGCTGCCGTGGTGCCGCGAGCTGTGGCCGGTGCCCCGCATGGAGATCAACCCGGAGACAGCCGCCGAACTCGGTCTGGAGCAGGGCGATTGGGCCTGGATCGAGAGCCCCTGGGGCAAGGTGCGCCAGACCGTGGACCTCTACTACGGCATCGCGCCCGGCACCATCAACTGCGAGCACCAGTGGTGGTACCCGGAGCTGGCCCAGGCCGACAAGGGCTTCAAACTGTCCTGCATCAACTGCATCACCGACCGCACGGCCCAAGACAAGTACAACGGCTCGTCCACGGTGCGCGGCTATCCGGTGAAGGTGTACAAGGCCACGCCCGAGAACAGCCCCTTCGGCAACCCCATTCCCTGCGGCAACGACGGTACCGAGATCATCCACGACTCGTCCGATCCGCGCCTGAAGCTGTGGGCCATTGGCGCCGAGGGCATTCACCCCGACAAGATCGACGCGTAAGAGAAAGGAGTGGGAGAAATGACACAGCTTGCTATTTGCACCGACCTCGACCGGTGTGTGGGATGCCTCGCTTGCAGCGTGTCCTGCAAAGTGGTCAACGGCGTGCCCATCGGCAACTTCTGGAACAAGACCCTGCGCGTGGGCCCCACCCCCAAAGAGGGCGGTTCTGGCCAGTTTCCGGATATCGAAACCTACTTTTTGAACGTGCAGTGCCAGCACTGCGAGAACCCCCAGTGCGTGTCGGTGTGTCCCACCGAGGCGTCGCACAAGCTGCCCGACGGCACCATTCAGATTGACAAGTCGAAGTGCATCGGCTGCCAGTTCTGCGTCATGAGCTGCCCCTACGGCGTGCGCTACCTCAACGAGGAGGAGGGCGTCGTGGAGAAGTGCACGCTGTGCCAGCAGCGCACGGCTCAGGGCGAGCTGCCCCAGTGCGTGAGCCAGTGCTGCGGCATGGCCCGCTGGTACGGCGATGCCGAGCAGGGTATCGAGTCCTTCGAGGGCCCGCGCGGCGAGCGGTTGGGCGACTTCGTGAACGACTTCACCGAGGATCAGGTGTACAAGCTCACCGACGTGGGCAACGGACCGAGCATGTTCTACATCATGCGCAACATCAAGTGGCAGGGGGTCGAGTAGCCCATGGAAATTCAAATCCCGCTCGTCATCTTCACGAGCTTTCTGGCCTGGGCCGCGGGCATCTTCGGCACCCAGTGCATCCTCGCGCTGCAGAAGCGCGGCGGTGCGGTGCAGCTGCCGGCGCTCATCTGCTCGGCTGTGGTGCTCGTGGTGGGCGGCATCGCCGTCGTGTTCCATCTGACCCACCCGTTCAACCTGTTCAACGGGTTCGGGCACATCACCTCGGGCATCACCCAGGAGCTCATCGCCATTGTGCTTCTGGCGGTGGTCATGGTGCTGTTCTTCCTGATGCTGCGCCGCTCCGAGGATGATACGGTGCCCCAGTGGCTGGCCGTGGTGGGCATCGTGGTGGTGCTCGTGCTCATCGTGGCCATGGGCCACAGCTACATGATGCCGTCGCTGCCCGCCTGGGACACGGTGCTGCAGCTGCTGTCGCTTCTGGGCGCGGCCTGCGTCATGGGCCCGGCCACGGTGGCCTTCATCGGCGCCGTGAAGGGCGTCCAGATCGAGGGCATCGGCCTTCTTACGGTCATCGGTGCGGCTGTGAATGCGGTGCTCTCGGCGGCCTACATGTTCGCCATGGAGGCCTCGAGCGCCACCTTCCAGTCCTTCCAGTACTACTTCGACCCGACGCATCCGAACGTGGCTATGGCCAATCCGGCCAACGTGTCCCTGTTCACCGGCGACTCGCTGGCGGCCCTTGTGGTGGCGGTCATCGCCCTGGTGGTCGCCCTCGTCGGCGCGCTTTTGGGCAAGAAGCAGGGCGCGTGGAAGGTGTGGGGCGCGGTGGTCGCCATCGCCGGTTTGGTGTGTGCCGTGGCTTTGCGCATCATGATGTACACCATGGGCGAGACCCTGTTCATGCTGTACTAGCGGGCTTCGGGGAGGCCGCGTGCGCGTGCGCCTCCCCGCCCTTCGAGAAATGAGACAAGGAGGTTCTCATGCGAGGAATATACAAGCGGGCTGGCCTGGCGCTTGCCGCCGGAGCGCTCGCACTTGGCCTCGCCGGGTGCGCTACGGAAAGCGCGCCGGTGAGCGACCCTTCCAAGGGCGACAACACCCAACTGGCCTATACCGGTGCCGAGTCCGCCGACGAGCAGAGCTTCGATACGGTCACTTTCGGCAGCTACCAGGGTCAGGACATCACGTGGCTTGCGCTTGCCGAGGAGAACGGCAAGACGCTGCTCATCAGCGAGTCGGTGCTGGATGCCGTGCCCTACGACAACACGGCCGAGCCGTACCAGTGGTCGGTGCAGTCGCCGCGCCCCCAGAAGGACGTGGAATGGGCGACGAGCTCGATTCGCACGTGGCTGAACGGCGAGTTTTTGAATGCGGCCTTCAGCGCCGATGAGAAGGGCGCCATCGCCGCCACGACACTCGCCGATACGAAGAACAACGTGTCCCATACGGCGGCCACGGCGGCGGACCCTTCGGTGCATGTGGCCGAAGAGACGACTGACCAGGTCTTCCTGCTGAGCCTGGCCGAGGCGAAACAGTACTTCGCCAACAACGCGGCTCGCGTGGCCCATCCCACCGACTACGCCGTGAAGCAGGGCGTCTACGTGGGCGTGGCGAGCAACGACGAGCAGCCTGACGGCGCGGCGGCCTGGTGGCTGCGCTCCAACGGCTACTACGCCGGCTACGCCTCGGTGGTGACCGACGACGGCTATGTGCACGGCGACGGCTACCGCATGGCCGGCGAGCTGCATGACGGCTTCGACGACCACGGAAGCGAGCTTAAGAGCACGCTCGGCGGCAACGTGGGCGTGCGTCCCGCCATCTGGGTGGAGACGAGCGCGCTTTCCTAGAAGCGCTTTTGGATGGGGCAGTTCGCTTGTCGTATTGCCCCATCCCATCGATTGATTCGATTTGGATTGATGCGGTTGTGGCTCGCCGAGGGCGGGCTACGGGGTACCGCTCAGTCGCTCAGACAGTCCTCGCTCGGCGAAACAGGACATTTAGTCCTGTTTCGTTCGCTGCGGAACTCGCTTGGTGAGCAATACCCCGTATCCCGCTACGCTCAACTCTAGTCGCGGCAATGTCAAAGCGAATCCGAGCTAATCGAAGAGAAGACTCGAGAAGGAGGACAAGCATGGCTGGAGGAAATTCGCTGACGCGGCGCACGCTGTGTATCGGCGTGGGCGCCACCGTGGCCATGGCCGGGCTGGGCGCGCTGCGCTATGTGGGCAGCGAGCCGCTCGTGCGGCCGCCGGGAGGGCAGGACGAGGAGAATCTGGTTTCCCGCTGTGTGCACTGCTACCGCTGCATCGAGGCGTGCCCTGAGAAGGTGATCGTGGCTGCCTCTCTTGATGCGGGCGTACTGAATATGCGCACGCCGCGCATGGAGTTCTCCGACTGCTACCCCGGTCAGCTGGACGATTTCCGCTACTGCGATTTCTGCGCCGAGCGCAACGGAGGCGTGCCCCTCTGCGCGGCTGTGTGCCCTTCCGGGGCTTTGCAGTTGCCGGTCGATTACGCACCCGAAACCGAGGTCATTGGCGTGGCGGTACTGAATACCGAAACGTGCATCGCCTACCGCAGCAGCTTCTGCGCTTTCTGCCACGACGTGTGCATCCAGGTGCGTGGCGAGGAGAATGCGGCCATCTACTACCAGAACGCCGATGCGGCGGATGCCCTGGACACGCGGCTGCCCGTGGTGGATGCCGAGAAGTGCAACGGTTGCGGCGCCTGCGAGGCCGTGTGCGTGTCGGCCCAGGCCGGCTCCACCATGAACGCCTCGGAGCGTGCCATTGTCGTGAAGCCGCTGGAAGGGTAGGGGGTCGTCATGAAGTTCAAGAATGCGCGCACTGCGGTGGCCGCTGTGGCTTTTGCGGCGCTGGCCGTCTGCCTTATTGCCGGCGTGGCCACGGGAACCTGGTGCGGATTCGGGGCGAACGACATCGCGGTTCTGTGCCCGGTGGGCGCGCTGCTATCCATGGTGGCGGCCAAGACCCTCATCCCGCGTGCGGTGCTGAGCATCGTGGTGGCCATCGCCCTCGTGCTGCTTTTGGGCCGCCTGTTCTGCGGCTGGATCTGCCCCGTGACCCTGTGGCGCCGAGTGAAGGAGTTCTTCAAGCCCGTGAAAACGCGCGAGCAGGAGGCGGAGGCCCTCTCTCAAGCGAACCAGGCCCTCGCCGCCGAGGAGATCGCAGCGCTGAAAGAGGCGTCGGCGACTCACGACTGCGCCGTCTGCGGAGCCTGCCACGCCAAGCGCAACGCGCCTTTCGACTCGCGCCATGCGGTGCTCGGCGGTGCGCTGCTGACGACGGCTGTGTTCGGGTTCCCCGTGTTCTGCCTCGTGTGCCCCGTGGGGCTCACTTTCGCAGCGGTGGCCTTGCTGGTGAGCCTGTTCGGCGCGGGCGACTTGAACTGGTCGCTTCTGTTCGTGCCGGCCATGCTTGTCATTGAGCTGGTATTCTTGCGCAAATGGTGCGGCCGGTTCTGCCCCATCTCGGCGTTCATGAGCCTTTTCTCCCGCTTCAGCCGCACGGGCATGCCGGTCATCGACAACGAGCGCTGCCTGGAGACGGCCAAGGGTACGGCCTGCAGCCGCTGCGCCACGGCCTGCACCTTCGACGTGAACCTGCGTCACCCCGACTTGGGCGAGCTGCCCCTGCACGACTGCGCCCGCTGCGGCGACTGCATCGACGCGTGCCCCACGAGCGCCATTTCCTTCCGCGCCGTCAGCGGCAAGCCTGTTCCCTTCGTCGACGCCTTCGCCTCGGTGCGCTCCGGTGGCAAGGCGAAGACGCCCGCCGCGCCGGCTTTGGACGATTTGGAGCCAGAAGAAGCATAAGGCGGTAGGGGCCCACGGCTCGCGCCATCTATTCGAAACCTGTGATTTTTATCAGGGGC
>ERZ773252.616-NODE-616-length-40392-cov-4.137566_pt1 | contig 40392 bp, 47 predicted proteins | sample MGYA00580517_ERZ773252 | MGnify/ENA primary metagenome ERZ773252 (study PRJEB29015, sample SAMEA2737766) | human gut metagenome | biome: human gut; feature: human-associated habitat; material: faeces | place: China | collected 2012 ...
TAGCACCTACATTATTTATACAAGATGAAGTACATTTATTAAAGGAAAGTTTAGGAGTATTTTCATCACACTATGAATCTTTATTAGAATATTATATGAAAGAATTGTTAGACAAGCCACACAGAAAAAAAATAAAATATATAGGAGCTACTGCAACAATTTCAGGAGCAGAATATCTAGTTAAGGAATTATATGGAAAAGAATGTAGAATATTTCCATCTCCTAGTACATATCCAAATGGTGAAAACTTTTATTCAAAATTAGCAGAAGATGATATTGCAAGAGTAATAATTGGATTTGCACCTTTTGGAGATTCTATCAATGCTAGAATAGAATATGTGGTATCAACATTAAGATTAATATTATTTGAAATGTACAATAATCCGTCAAAATATGCTTTAATATATCAAATGAGTGAAAAAGAGTTTAAAAATATGGTATTTTATTATTGGACATCAATCATATATTGCAGATCAAAAAATGATAATAATAAAATAAGAAATACATTTATCACAGTCCAAAATATAGGATTATTCCCTAAATATCCTCGAAGTAGCCAAATACCAGTTTTTTTTGACTTACGTTTATTGCATCTACTACAGGCTGGAACGAGATTTTTACAATCGTTAATATCATAAATTTCAAATTTTTTTAACATTTGCCTGTTGAAATTTCTATTGGTGCTTTTTTTTACTTTCTGAATAGGGTAGAGGTGATCTATAGTAATTTTATTTTTTGGAATAAGTTTTCCACAATAAACGCAACGATAATATGGCTTATCATCTTTGATTATTGGTTTATTCGTAGCAAAGAAATCAGCTCTGTAATGAGCATTTCTTGTATATGATGAATCTATAGACATAAACGTTAAACCTTTCGCCTTGCAAAAAGCATAAAGTCTATTAGCAAGAAGTTGATCTTCAGTATTTAAAAACCAATAGCCAGAGTATTTTCCTGTTTTTTTAAACTGACATCCAAATTCTTTTAATTTCTTTCTAAAGTAATAGGTCTTATTTGTACCATTTTTTATTTCATATCTCATAATTAAAATTGATTATCTTGATTATATTCTTCAGTTGCCCCAGCAACTCCTTCAGATGTTGCTTGTTCACTTTGATTATCTTCATTTGCAAAGAAACTATCTAATTTATTGCTAACTTTAGCAATATCTTCTTTCAATGAATAGAGTTCCTTTAATTGTTTGATGTATTCTTTAATTTCATCTTGTGCTTTAGAAATAATAAGTTCTTTCTTTTGCTTTTTTTGTTCTAAATTTTTAATGCGTGTTTCTAATCTTTTATAATTGTTCATCTTAAATTTATCCTTTCAATATAAAAAGAGCCAAGTTGGCTCTTTTTGTTTTATTAACTTTTAATCTTATAATTATATATCTTGAAAACCAAAGAATACTAGTTATCTCCATAATGATAACGACATGCTAAAATGTAAACATTATCATCATCTATTTTATAAACCAGTCTATCCGCATCATTTATTCTTCTACTCCAAAATCCTGACAGATTGCCTTTTAAACCTTCAGGCTTTCCTATTCCAGTATTGCCATTTCTTTTAATATCTTCAATAAGCTTGTTGATGCGTTTAAGAGTTTTTCTATCTTCGGTTTGCCAATATGTGTAGTCTTTCCAAGCATTTTCAGTAAAAACTACTTTCATAGATCCAATTCCTCAATATCTTTTACAATAGTCTTACCAGATTCTAATTGTTTTTTAGATTCCATTAACCAATCATAGTTTTTCTTATTTTGTGTCAAATAACTGTTTTCTATAAGATTGTTATAAGTATCTTCACTCATCATGACAATGTTATTTCCGTTTTTTCTAGTTACTACGACCGTTTCAATAGAATCCGTAATAATATCGAAATACTTTTTCATTGAGTTTCTTAATGTACTGTAATTAATTGCTAACATATCTATCACTCCTTATAAATATTATAACGTACAATATATTGTACGTCAATAATTAAAGAATTATACATAAAATATTATGTTTTCATATATTTTTATTCGTATTCGATACCTATTTTTAATCCTAATCCTTTAGGTAGCACACTAGAGATAATATCTTTTTCATATAAATATCTGTTTGCTTTTATTTTCTTTCTCCATTTTCCATTAGAAAAGCCAAAATGATAATCTTTTAAAATCTCTTTAGCTTTATAGGTATTTCCTTCAACAACAATATATCCATCAAATACAAGAACTAAATGATGTGGTGTTCTAAAATCTAATTTGATGTTTTGATCTAAACCAAATAATTTTTCAGTCATAGCATCAATTTCCGTAGTTTCAAATTCTTTATCCCAAGAGTTGTAGCTAGGATTATATCTAAATCCATTTTCTTTTAGAAAGTCTTTAATCTTGTAGGAATTAAATACTTCTAAAACAGTTGTCTTATATATTTGTAATGTTACATTCTTTTTCCAACATACTTCCAGAGCTGTCTGAATTATTTTTTGATTTTCATAATCTTCACAGTTTATAAGTTTTACATAATCTAAAAGCTGAAAAATCAATGCTTTATATAAGATTTTAGAATAGACTAGTAGAAATTCTTTATCATTTTTGGTTTCTCCACGATCACAAAAATCAATGTGATGTGCTAAAGCAATGATACAAGAGTTTGCTATTGCAACTTCTTGTCTATAAAGATTATAGATTGTTAGAGTATTGTCTTTATATTTTTCATTTTTTGCTGACTGCTTTTTAGAAAATTCTATTTTAAAGTTCTTATAATTGTTTTCCTTATTTAAGTTATCATAAGTTTTATCAATAATAAATTCTAGTTCTTTTTTAATTGATTTCATAATTACCCTCCTTGTACAAATTCAAGATTTCTGCTTTGAGCTTTAGCTTTTTCAATCATGTTATTGATCATACGTTCTTGCTCTTTCATATCATAATGAACCGCAACTAAAGCCCTTGCTAAATCATCAAGAACACCACCTTCAAGACATCTACTTCTATTTTTCATAGAATATTTAGCACGTTGTGAAGCATTATCAACATCACTATCGACATACATATCATCATCTTGTTCTTGTTCATAACTTTCTATATCTTCTCGATAACATTTGATATTTTGAAGTATCATATTAGCTATTCGATCTCTTAATTCCTTATCTTTGTTTTCAATGGATTTATTTTGTTCTTTAGATTCCTCTTTTGAAAAATAACGATTATCAAACATTTCTTTTTCTTTATCCAGCATTTCTCTGTATTTTTTATAAATATCTTTGACATCATCCTTTTCAAGCAATTTATTAACTAATTTGTCAATTTCAGGACGATAGGGCATGATATTAGCTGAATTATATTTTAGGCTGCCAGACTTTGGAATTATCTTTTCTAACTGCTTTAACATCTTGTTTATTTCTTTATCATTAGTAAATAATTTCTTTGAATTGTTAGTATTTGAGTATTTTTCTGTATCTAATCCCATATCTTTTAGAACATCAATTATTTCTTTTTTTACATTGTCTCTTTCAATGTACAGTTCTGAATTGATATTCATAGTTCTTATGATATTTGACTTAACAGGTTTGAAAACACTCTTTTTGATATGGTAATCAGTACGTGTTGGATTTTTTTCAAAAATGAAAGCATGGATATGAGGATGTGCTGTATTGGTGTGATAGTAACATCCCCATTCGACATTTTCGGGGTCCAATCCTAATTCTTTGATATTTTTATTCATGCTTTTTGACATCAGTTTTTTCATGGATTTTTTATCTAAAATCTTATTTTCTTTAGCAAATCTTTCATCAAAAGAAACGACCATTCGATAAATAGTTTCAGGCTTATATTTATCAAACATTTTTTTATCTTCATCAGCTTTGAAATCGCCATTTTTTCCCCAGCCACCGTTAGAGCCAACTCTGTATTTATAATAATTAACTGCATCATCAGTATCTATTGTTTTATCACAAGCTTCATCACGATCATAATAATTACACATTTCATTAGTATCTATTTTTTTTGAAGAATCATTTGACCTAGAATACTGTGTTTGCTTATATTGTAAATTTACAAATATTTCCATTTATTTGTTTCCTCTAATAGTATTGATACTATCAAATGCTCTTTTAAGTTCTTCAGAGTTAAGTTCTTTTATTTTTTGTTCTAGTGACATTTTTGGTAAAACCTTTTTAGGTCTAGACATTTCTCTTTGAATCTTTTCTATGTTGCTTACTGAATTTTGTGGTTGTGTATTGATATTTGGTTTATCAATTTCTTTGATAAAATCATGAAACTCATTTGAATTCATGTATTTTAATAGTTCTTTTCTATCAGGAAACTTTCCACCAATTTTATCAATGTAATTAATAATATGATTTTTAACTGGTGCGCCTAAATCATCACGTTGTGACCAGTACCAGTACATATTTTCTTCTACAAGTCCATCATTTTTACTACTAGGCATTTTTCTTTCACTTGGTCTAGTTGAAAGAGATTGTCTCTTAAGTTCTGGAATTTTTGCTAAATCATAATCTGTTTTTGTTAAGGTAATGTAGCGAGGAACTGCGTAATGTATTTCTCTGCCTTTAACATCTTCTCTACTATCTTCCTCAACGACATCCTTAATCCATTTGTATTGTGTCATATCTGGAAGATAGTTTTGCATAGCTCCAAAATATGTTCGTGTAACAATGATACCTTTTCCATCTGTAACATCTTGATAACGTAAAACATTGGGATCAATCAAGGGAACTTCCTGTTGATTGTAAGTTACACCGCCACCGTTTTGAGAAGCGTTATTATTAAAGTTTCCACTTTGACTTGCTACCCATTTAGTTTCGTTACCAATTTCTTCACTAATGGCTCTACATGTATTCATGTCTGCACTAGAAATAAATGTTTTGACATTACAGTTACCTCTAATGATCTTTGCAATCTGTTCACCATAGACTTCGTCAAGCTGGTTATCATCTTGCAAGAACAAGTGAAAGAATATCCAACGAGACAAAGCTACGGTTAATTTATGTTGAACTTGATTGACAGGTGCCATGTTTCCAAATTCGTCTAAAACAATATGACATCTTTTAGGCAAGTGCATGTCTTTTGTAGAAGTAGCACATCTAACAAGTTCTTGATACGCTTGATCTACAAGAACTGAAACGATAGGGTTGTACTTTGGATTTTCATCAGGATTGATAATAAACAGTACATGTTTTCCATTTGCATAATCGCTAAATGAAAAATCCGAATCACTCAAAGTCTTTGCTAAATTCTGACCATTATAGATTGCAAGTGTTGAAAGCGTTGATGTCATAAAACTACCTCTAGTTTTATCAGGCGAATTAGCGATAGGGGTGAATGCTACTCTTGCTGGATTTATTTCATCTAGCGAATTAATATAAGCACTCAATAACATCTTCGGATTTTTCTCTCCCTTAAAAGTAACTTCTTTACCGAGTACTGAAAGGACTTGATATACCGAAAACAAGTTTTTTTGGTTTTCATTTATGTTAGCCTGTGCAACAGCAAGTATGATAGATTTAATTAAAGACTTTTGACCATCAATCCAAATACGTTCTCCTTGTCCGTTATCAACGACAACTTGATTGACGAAGTCATCAGTAAACTGATCGGCATCATCAATACGAGGATCTTCTCTATCTTTGAAACAGTCAACGATTAATTTTAAAGGATTCCATCTTTGAGATTTTTTCATAAATCTAAAATCAATGACATTAACTGTATATCCAAATCTTTCAAACAGTTTATGAAATCTTCGATAAAGTTCTCCCTTATTGTCGTGAAAGATTGCAGACTCTCTTGCTTTGACAATCAGCATGACAAACACACTTAAAATTTTTCTAGTCTTACCAGAACGAGTTGAACCATAATTTAAAGAGTGCAATGCTCCAGTATCATAAATGAGTTCATCATCTGAAATCTTGTTGATTGGTAATCCAGCACAATCAATTTTTTCGTTCATATTGATATGGGCAATTTTAAAATCATTGAATTCTTTTTGTTCCTCAACAGTTTTCCAACTTTGCTTACCCAATGTTTCAGTTTTCTTTGGTTTGGTAAACATAAATGATTTTGCAAGGAAAGAAAACACAATAGCATATAAGGCAAATGTAATAATTAATGGAACTGCTCCAGCTTTACTCATAGCTTGTGTGAAAGAATCAATCTGTAACATATAATGGAAAAAAAGATAAGTAATCAAATATGACGAGATTGGAATTATAATCAAAGCACCAATGACAATGACTTTCATTCCTTGGTCATTTTTCTTATCAGTTTTCTTACTCAAAATTAATACCTCCTTCTTAAAATTTTGACAAATGGAAAAAGAGCCAACTTGGCTCTTATCTATATCTAATTGAGTTCGTACCTAATTAATTTTTAATCGACAAAAGGGTGAATATTTTGCTCGAAAATTAATTAGCAGGATAAGGAGTGTCCGACACGACACTCCGTTGGGGCTTGTTGGCAGTGCCAACAACCGCATGGTTGACAAATAATTTAAATATTCAATTTTGGAGACAACTGAATATTTTAGCTAAAAATATTCAAATAATATTCAGCAAAATCACTGATTTTTTCTCTTGAAACCCGCATGGTTGACAAATAATTTGTTAATTTTTTTAAGTGTCCTCTCAAACTGAATATTTAGGCTAATATTGCCTTGTTTTTTATAAAATATTCACTTCTAGATTTGACTGTTGACAAATAATTTAAAATATTCACTTTTTGTCCGACAGTTTTTCATGAATTTAAGGCATTTTAGAAAAATATTCACTAAAATATTCAGCAACACCCCTCAATAATCGCTCGAAACCCGCATGGTTGACAAATATTTTAAAATTTGAAAATATTCAAAAATTGTCCGACACCTCTTAATATTGGTCGAAGAATTTATTTTGTCGTTTATTGATCTTTTTAATGATGTAATCGTCTTGAACTGGTACTTCATTATTGCTTGTCATTTCATACCAAGCGAAAATATCATCTTCATCAAAAGCAATCGTTGCCAGTTCTTCTTGTGCAATAATTGAACATAGTTTTTCAAAATATTCTAATGAACTGTCTAGATAAACTAGTACAAAAACTTCTGGTCTGAAGGTCTTTAACTTTCTTAAAATCATTACTAAATCTTTGCTTTTATAGAATGATTTTTGAATAATAATATGTGTTAGATTTCTATAGCCAGTTAGCGGATTGATTGAAAAATTGATATATTTTTTTGAATCAATATGGATAACTTCGTTACTGTTTCTATCAAAAAAATGAACAATTTCATCATAATCATTGTCAATAAATGTAAATATTTTATACAGTTTTTGATACAAAGGTTCATCAGAATAGAGAACTGTTCGATAATTTTCTAACAATTTTTTCAACTCCTCTTGCTTGATTTTTTAAAATATTTTTTATCATTATTTTTAATAAATAAATTTAATTTTGTAATCTTTTATATTATAAAAAGTGGTAATTTTTTCATTACCACTTATTGATATTTTTTCTTTTTTGTTCTAAAGAAATGTAATTTTTTCTTTCCTGTTCTTCATCAATGTTGTAGGTTTCTAAAATATAATCTAGAAACTTTTGATTGCTGAAATTTTCTTTATCTAGATCTTTTACAGTCGTTGCCCATGATTTTAAAACAGTTTCTTTAAACATATCTTCAATTTCATATCTTACTTTTGCAAGGTCTAAATTTAAAAAGTATTCTTCTAATATATAATTAATTGCCTGTGAAGTTGAATTAAAATCATGTTGAACTTCTATCATTTTTATACGTTTTAATGTTTCATTTTTTAACCTGATTCCAAGTTTTGTAGTAGGGGATATTTTCAAACTGTCATTAAAAATATCTTCATCAATTTCTAATTTATTGCTAATTTGTTTTAGTAATGTTTGATCAAAAGTAGTATAGTTTTTAGCTTCAAATCGTTGATATTTTGAAAGAGTAATATTCAAATATTCAGCCATTTCCTTTTGAGAAAGGCCTAAAGATTTTCTTTTTTCTTTAATTGTCTCTATCCAATCTTTTTCTATTTTTACTATAGCCATAATGTTATTTTCTCCTTATTTTTTAGAAAGAAATGAAAGTTCTGGACTTATTTTAGAAAGTTCTTTTTTATATTCATTTGACACATAAAAATAAGTTTGAATATAAAAATCACTATCTTTGTTTTCTAATGATGATAAAATTTCTTGCCTGTTTAAAAGATGGTTTTGTGTAATTATTTCATACGTATCTAGCATTTTTTCGATACGTACATACCAAAATAATTGTTCGCTATTCATGATAAATCACTAGGAAGATACATCTTCGCCTTCAGGTTCTACATCTTCATCTGGCAATGTATTTTTAGTTTCATCATTCATTTTCTTTGTTTTATATGCTTCTTTATCTACGATATAAAGATATGTTTTTCCTTTTGTGTTCGGTTTATAATCTTCGTTATTTTTATCTCCGTTCCATTCAAAATTGCATTTTTTCTTGCTTATATTAAAGGAAACTTTATAAAGAGATTGCCAATCATCATCCAGCAAAATGTAACATTCAAAGCTTTTTTTATTAATCATTTTAGGATTTTTTATTTCAATTTTATTGATTTCCTTATCAGTAAATTCAAGTTCTTCAAGATATTTTTGTATATCATTTTTTAAAAGAACTATTTCATTTTCATCAAGTAAATCATTTATACTTTCTTCATTTTCTAATTTATAATAATAAGAAAGTTCTTCAACTTTTTCATTGAATACTGTATTTTTCACTGCTAGAAACCCTAAATATCCAAACAGTAACAGTATTAAAATAATTCCATAGATAATTGTTTTCTTCTTATTTTTATCGTCCATCATTTTCATTTTCTTCCTTTCTTTATAGATATTTTTAAACATTTAGCTTTTTTATTTATATCTTATCTTTTGATTTCTTGATTAATATTTAAAATGCTTTCAATTCTATCTTCTACTTGAGTAATAGCTCCAATTTGTGTTAATGGTGTATAAATTTTGAATATATTCCATTTTTTTACACCACTATTGTTTTGACTTTTTTCTCCTTTGTCATCTAATTTAACAATCCACTCATTAAATTTATCGTTTAAAACAGAGTTGATTTTTTCAACTGAATAGTTATTATCTTTTGCATAACCTTCTTTAACCAACGTAAGTAATGTATCTGTGTTTTTAACAAGTTCGTTATTATCTAGTAAATAATATAAGACACTTTCTAAAAAGACTTTTTCTACTTCATCGTAAAGTGGGTCTGCTGGTTTAATAATAGGAGTAGATTTTTCTAAAATGAAATCTACACATTGATCTACAGATCCTAAATTCATTAATTCATCTAATTGATTTTTTCTTTCCATAATTTTTTCCTTTTTTCCTTTCTCTTATATATATTTTAAACATTCAGCTTTTTCATTTTTCCAACGATTGTGCCAACCATTGTAATATTTCTTACCAGTTTTTCCGTATTTTTTATATCCGTTCATGTCGAGAGAGTATAAATAATCATAAACTTTTGATACAAAAGTTTTATCATCCATTGTTGATTTAGCTCCAGAATCGACAATGATTTTTGGAGCTGTTCCGCTACCAGCCCAGTTAGAAAGTGAACAAGCCATACCTTTTACAGCATCACTTTTACCAGATATATCAATTCCTTTTTTCTTCAAATTGTTTTCAACTGGAACATAATAATTGTTATATTCAAATTCATCCTGCTTACTAGCGAAGTCGTTAGGGTCGTTTTTATATGCTTGTTTCCATGCATTATCAAGACCTTTATTGTTTGCTAAATCTTTTTTGTTCATCTTTAAATATGGAGCAAACATAGCGTATTTTGCATTGTCTTTCCCATAACAATAGCTTAAAAATGTTTGTAGATCATAGCGGTTATCGAACTGATAATATCCCATAGCATGGTAACCGTCATCGCTAGAAAATCCTTGTCCGTAGTCTTGCCCAGATTCAAATTTAGCAAAGAATTTAAACACTTCAGACAATGTTCCCTGTAAGGTTTGATTGTTGTTAGAACCAACAGAAGGGTAACTCGGAGAAGCATATCCTAATATCCTAGTATTGTTTGTATCATAGCTTCTTTCTTTAACAGTATTAGAAGTATTTCCTTCAACAGTATAGACTTTATTTCCTTCAACTTTCGTGACGATACCTACATGGGTTGAATCATTCTTATTACCTTTACAAAAGAAAATAATTTTACCTCTTGCTGGTAAACCACCGCCACCATAGCGAGAAACATAATCAAATTGGTTTTTATCCTTAAACCATTTAACTCCAGCATCACATGACTGAAATTTAGGAATAGCTGTATCTAATATACCAGCCTGATCAGCACACCATGAAACAAAAGTAGCACACCAGTTTGCTCCATCCGCTTTACCTGAATACCATTGTCTATATTTTTCTCCGCCAGTTTTACCAGCCACGTTTTTACATTCGTTGAGTGCAATATTAATAAAGTTTTCCATTGAATCAGTTCCATCAACTGTCTTATTCAAATTGTCTCCATTTTCTTCCTCTGAGGCTCCCATCATCATGAACATGCTCATAAAAAGAATAAAGAATACTAAACAGCAAGAACATATACCAATTATAATCTTGCTTGTAATTTTTTTATTTTTCATTCTATTAATTTAATTAAAAAGAGCCAACTTGGCTCTTTTCTATTTCTTCATACTTTCTAGATAATAGAGTTCTTCTGGCGGTAATGAAATTTCGGCTTTCATGGATGTTTGAGAACCGAATTTGACATAGCAATCACCGATATTAGCAAATTGAATAAATTCTAGAGCACTCTCTGGTATCAGATCTGTATTTTTAAAGTATTCAATACCACCACCTAAATTCAAAAAGAATTGATAACAACTTAAATTGATAATTGCTTCTCCTTCAGCTTTAACTTCATCTTTCAAGACATCATTAATTTGTTGTGTGGCAGTCGTTAATCCACACAAACGTTTTCTATCCCTACGAATAATAGAGTTGAAATACTTCATTACTCCACCAAGTTCAGGGTTCATAATAACACCAAATTCATCCGCATATATTTGTTTTCTTACATCTTCCATATCGCTGACAACCTCAGTCCAAATATAAGAAAGAATGTTATAGTATTGTGTAATTAATATTCTTGAAGATGTATTGTCTTGAAGTCCTGAAATATTGAAATTGATTAAAGGAGAATCAAGATCGACATTGGTATGTCCGTTAAAGATAATTGCATCAGCACCTTTAGCTAGTGGACGAATAAAAGCAATACACTCATTTAGTTTTTCTTTTTCAATCATGTTGTTGATTTCATCAGCTTCATCTCTCATAGTTTTTAATTCATCATATAAATCCATCATGATAGGGTAGTCATTGTTTTTAAAGTTTTCAACAATGTATTGAGCAGTTGTTTGATAATCAATATTCATGATACGTTTATAAACTCTTTCAAGTCCTTTTTCTATCATATTGTCATGAAGAATACGAATGTCCTGTTCCCCAGTTTTACCCTTGTACGAATCAAAGAAAACTCTCAAAAAACGGATATGAGAGGAAAGTGGTTTGATTTCATCTAGTGGAATTTTATCATCTTCTTTTTCACTATCTGGGATATTGAAACGAATATGCAAAGGATTTATTCTACCTTTGTCACCATCAGAGCAATCGATATTTTGACCGCCTAGATCATATACAAGTTTATGAAGTTCTTTTCCTTCAACATCAATACTGTACTGTTTATAACCGATAGCATACCTTTGTTTGATAAGCCACATGATTAAGGTTGTTTTACCAAAACCAGCCGACCCAGCTATAAATTCATTGTAGTTAGCTCTATCATCTTTCTTTACGAAATTATCGTAAAATAAAACCCCGTTTGTATCTTTTGTTGTTCCGATACAGATTGGGGGATAACGATAGAGAACATTTTTCTCTTTATCTCTTCTAACCGTTGAATCATACAAGGCTTCATGCGTAAATGGGTACATGTAACCTAAAGTATCAACGGTAGTCAATTGATTGTATTCTGGTACTTGATTAAGGCAGAGTGGGGAAGATAGATTAAACATTTCCATGGGTCTATGCATTCCTTCTCTGAATCTAATATTCAATTGTGATGCGATTGCATCTACATCTTTGCATCTTTCATTTAAAAGCTCTAAGGAATCAGCAGTAATACGGATTGAAACAAGGAAATAGATAGGTGTACTTCCTTCAGCACTTACTTCTGTAGCCATTTTATAGTTATTTTCAAGTTCAGATAGTATAACAGCCTGTTGAGATGCTTTTTTTTCTTTATTAAGATTCTTATTCAAGTTATTGATTGTTTTATCAATATCTCTCTTTATTACATCATGAGGTGACATTTCAAAGTGCAATGAGAAATCACAGTATCTAAATGTAGCACAATATCCTAAAAGAGCCATAGTTGGTTCAGTCATAAATGTATAAATCCATTTGGTACGAGTATATACATTATCGTTGATTGTCATTGTTGAAGAAAAACCTCTTTGAAGTATTCCTAATTTATCTGGATATATCAAGTCCATTTTTCCATAATCCAAATCAAAATAGGAAGTACCTTTAAATTCACTCTCACTAGGATTGTAGTAATTATATACTGTATTTAGCATTTCTTGTGGAGTGGCTGGTTTTGTTTGCTGATATGGATTAAGGATATTACATACAGTTTTGATTTCTTCCTTTAAAACATTAAAATCCTTGTTCTTTAATATAATCATAAAGTTCCTATCGACAAGTTCTCTAGTTACTGAAATTTCTTTTAACCTGTTTTCACTATCATTAAGGATTTCATATCTTTTTCTATCGACATCACTTTTAGTAACATTTAATGTATTTTTCAATACTTCATAATCATGAATATATCCTTCAACATCCGCAGGAACTTCATAAGAATAGATCATACCTGAATGAATATTTTGTTGAAATATAGATGCAAAGGCATTTAAATAAGCGAACTGATCTGTTTGCTTCAAACCCCATATATTTGTACCTAGTGTTTTTGCCATCAAAATAAAGTTATCGTTGCTATCTATGAAACATTGATATTCTTCACTCCATTTAACAGGAATAGCATCCTTTATATGAGTAACTTTTTTTGTATTTCTTTGTGCTGTATTTTGCTTCTTGCTATTTTGATTTTTTTCTTTTTTCTTTTTGGGCTGGTTGGATTCTTTCTTCTTGAACAAACTCATATTCGATTTCTTCCTCCTTCTCTTGAACATTTACTTCTTTATAATAAAGATAGTTTTTAGGCTGTTTTGTATAAAAATTAAAAGCCAGTTTTATATGCTCTGACATGGACAAATGATCAGGTAGGTCAAAACATAAAACTGCATAAAAGGCTATGACACCAAAGCCAACTATCAAAGCATAAAATTCACCAATCAATTTTTTTGAAACATAAAATGTTACAAGAAAAAGAATGGTGATTTTAAATATCTGATCCAATGATAAAAAGAAAAGAAATTTTTCTTTTTTCTTTCCCTTGTTGATAATGATTTTTAAACTGTTAGGAGCTATCATGAATTTTTACCTCCTTTTTTTGAATAAGCACTATTAAATAATGTATTCATAGAACCTGAAGAACTTTTTCTAACATTGCTTGTATTAACATTTTGTCTAGAAGCTTGTGAATAGGAACGGCTAGATTGAGAAGTAGTGCTATCTCTGTTAGAAGCATATCTAAAGTTTCTAGCTCCTCTTTGTACCGCATCATTAACTTTTTTAGATACTCTTTGAGAAACAGAAACACGCCCCATTCGACCATCATTTGCATTGGACTTATCTCCCATAACAGCACCAACGATACCTCCAGAGCGGTCTCCAAAGTTCGGATTTGCAACACTGTTTCCATCCTTGTCTCTTGTATATGGATTAGTATCTTTCTTACCTAAAACTACACTTCCAATTTTTTGTCCAGCATTTTTAACTCCGTTTTTTGTTGATCTAAATGCTCCACCAACTTTTTGTCCTTGCATATTTTTATTTCCAAATAGCTTTCCACGAATACCGCCTGTTAAATGCCCAGTCATATCATTATGTCTCCCAAATACTTTTTTACCAGCAGACATCACAGCACCGCCACCCATAGAGTTCCAGATCCCACGCATTTGATTCATTGATTCCAAGAATCCAGCACCATATCCACCAATCATTGATTGTATAAAAGAGGGGGCTGCTATTACCACAGAGAATGATGCAATGTATAGAATTAAAGAAGTAATTGTATTAGCTACACCAGTAGCTTTATTATTAAGAATCGTTGATGAAATATTCATAAAGAACTGTAATAAAAATAACTGTGAGAAATTAACTAAAAAAGCACCAACAATAGCATTTTTCCAAACATTAAAAGCCTGAGGATTTTGTTGATTTGTAAGTGATAGACAACATAAAGGACTTATAATATACCAGAATCCTATCATCATAATCCTCATAGCAATTTCCATTGATACATAGCCAAGCAAAATGACAAATATAACTAGACCAACAAGAGTTCCAATATAGCTGAAATCCCAAATATAATCACCAGAATGTTCAACCATGTAATTATATGCTTTCTTTGCTTGTGCTTTATTAGATGGAACTGAATTATTTCCATACGCTTCACTTCCACCTTGTTCTTTTGCTTCAGGAAAATCATCATCTTGATCCCATTTACCTAACAAATCAAAATCATCAGAACCTTCCGTTCCTCCAAAGTGGTATGAACCGCTTGTGTCCCAACGATAATAGAATGACCATCTGTCATATGTTCCTCTTGAAAAGAAAGATGAACTAGAACGATCATTTTTGCTTGATGGTTCTCCATCAAAACCGCTTAACGCATCAGAAGAATTCATCACATTATCATAGAAAGCTTCAGCTCCAATATCCATTTTCTTACCTTTTCCGTTAGTAACATAAGAAAATGTCGTATTGTTTTTATCCATTCCACCAAAAGAACAGAGGACTGAAACAACCAAATTTTTTGACAAATTCGATTGCTGGTTGGAAATAGTTTTTTTATTTCCAGAGGTACTATCTGTATATTCCATAGTCATAAGTGCGTTAGATGCATTTACACTTATGTTATTGACCATAGGTATTATATACTGCATAGAAACAGCTATCATGAAGCACATGATAGCACCAAATATCTTTTTGCTAGGGTCTACATTATCAGCATCCATCATGATAGCATAGAAAAGCTCCCAAGCTATTTTAGCTGGAAGTATTGAAATCATCAAAATGATACACGCTTTATATCCAGCAGTGACCCATTGATTTGAAATGATGGATATTGGCAATATTCCATTTAATAATGCGTTTAACAGAACATTAAGAATTTCCATCAATGGTCTTATCATTCCCCACATGATACTTCTGAAAAGGTTTGAAATTCCATCAGTAGCAAAGTCTAAAATTGCATACGTCAAATGAATACACCCCCTAGTATGAAAGCAATCAAAAGAAGAATGATAAATAAAATAATTGTTTTTTTATATAAGATAATCATATTACTTAACTTATATATTTTTTGATATTTCTCTTTTTTTATATCATCTTTGATTTGATTATTACTTTCTTCATCCTCATGGGGAGTATTATCAGTTAAATAAGTCAATTTTTCATCTATATCTGAAAAAATAGACTGCAATAATTGTGTTTCTTTATCATAGGCATTAACGATACCAGATGTGTCAATTTGAATATTTTTTTCATTGATTTCAATAAGCATTTTTTTAATTGCTAAAAGAGAATCATTTACGTTATTATGATAATCATGTATCATTTTCATGATTTCTTTTTCATCATCTTCTGACATAAATGGAATATCGTTATTGACAATATTTAATTCAAATTGCTTATAAGCTTCGCTAAACTGATAGGGTAGGGTAGGAATGTTATTTTTACAATATTTATAGAATTTTTTAAATTTATCACAATCATTTTCAAAATTTTCCTTAACGTATTGAATTGTTGGTTTACTTATTTGTACATTAGGGAACTCTTTTTTTATTGTTTCTTCATCAACACCTAGAATATTTGATAATGTGTCCATTTTTCCTCCTTTCTAAAAATTAGATAAAACTAAAAGTATTCTATTTATTAAAGTAGTTGCCAATAACTTCTACAATAGGTTTAGCCAAGAAAATAATTACCAAAGCAATTAAAACGGCTTTTACTTTTGTTGAATACATTTGATCTTGTTGAACCTCAGCAAACGCTTCTCTGAGTTTGTAATATGCAATGATTGATGGAAATCCAATCGTAGCAATTGCTTGGACGAAGGAATAGCTATCAGTGAAAAATGATGCAATTAAGTTATATATTGGCGCAAAGCCATTTGCGTAAAATGTAATCATATATTTTCTCCTTTCCTTAAATAAAAAAAGAGCCATCTTGGCTCAATAGTCTAAAATGCTGTAAATATACAAATAAAGATACTTACAGCTAAATAAAGCAATATCTTTTTAAACAGGTCGGATTTATCTTCTTCTTGTTTCTTGTAAAAAAGAATTACTTCAGGAATTATCATCATCAAAAAGAATATAACTGCTAAAATAACATTTATTTTTGTGATGTGCATTGTATTTCACCTCCTTTCAATATAAAAAAGAGCCAGTTTGGCTCTTTTAATTAAATGTAACATTAAATCCGTTTCCATCAGGCATTACCGAATAACCATTAGCTTTGCCACTTCCAGTTATACTTTCAGCATAATCATAGGCTGAATTATAAGTATCAATAGAATTTCCACTAAAATACTTATTATATTGGCTAGGATTAGATTTTGTTGAATTGTTTTTATTAGATGGTTTTGACTGATTATTTTGACTGTTATTACTATTGCTGCTGCTAGAACTAGAATTTGAACCGCTTGATGAAGTAGGGGGTGTTTGTTGAATTGCTTCAACATTAACCGAAACAGTTTCTTCAAGTCCGTTTGCTTTTACATGGATTACTGTTTGTCCAGAAGCTATTGCTTTTATTTTTCCTTCATCAGTTATTGTAGCAATACCTTCATTTTCGGATGTAAAGCTACATTTGCTTTCCTTTCCAGTAGTTGAAACAGATAGTTGAATTTCTTGACCAGTTTTCATGTTAAATGATTTATTTTGAACTGTTAGAGTAGGTTTATCATAAATATGTATTTTTGTAGATGCTTTACCAACATTACCAGCTTTATCTTTAGCTATGCAAGTGATCTTGTAAGTACCTGTTTTGTTCTTTATTTTACCTTTATATTTGATGTCTAACTTATCTTTTTTTGTAAGATTGTCCTTAACAGTAAATAGTTTTGATTTTACTATCTTATCACCAACTGTAAAATTGTTGGATTCATTACATAAAACAGATGGTTTTTCTTTATCTTTAACTATAACATTCAGTTGATATTTAAAACTGTCAACTTTATAAGTTAAAGTGTGCTTTCCCATTTCAGTTGCCGAAAAAGAAGGGCACTTAATTATGTAGTTATCAACCGAGATTGTAAGATCACTTTTATCTCTATTTGTCTCACTTATCGAATAACTGTCGTATCCTACTACATATTGTGTAGTATCGACATTCTTTTTTCCATAATTGATTGTTACGTTATCTTTGAATTTCATCCTGTCCTCTCTTGAGTTAGGATCTTTTACTAGATCAGTACAGCCTGTAAGAAATATTAAGATAAACATTATAAAAATTATCAGTCTAATTTTCTTCATTGGTAAACTCCTTAAATATGTGCTATTTAATATTTATAGAGATAATTGAATTATCTCCATAAATATTAAGAGGTGGTAAAGCTACCACCTCATGCATATAAGATTATTTTTTGCCTTTAAGACTTTACGTCACTTTTTATCCATGGCTTTTTTTTCTAATTACTAATAATGAGATTGCTAATAAAGATAATCCAGCAATAATAATATAGTAATTAATTTGAGTATTGTCACCAGTTTTAACTTTTTTAGCAACTGGTAAAAGTTCGTCATACATAACTACTTTTTGTACAACTTTTCCATTGTTTTCGATTTTGAAGTTAACTGATTCAGCAACTTTATAATTTTTAGGAGCAATTTCTTCAGTCAATGTGTAAGTTTCACCGATTGTTAAGTTTTCAATCATATGTGTTTCTTTAGTAGAAGTCCATTCATCCACTACATTACCATTTTTGTCGGTAACTTTGAGTTTTGCTCCCTCTAATTCTTTCTTTGTAGTAATATCTTGTTTTGAAATTTCTACATTGTCAGTACGTTTAATATCTACTGTTTGTCCTTCATCATCTTTATCTTCATGTTTAGCAATTTCATCTTTTTGATCATCAAAAAGTTTTTCAAATACAACTAATTGACCACCTGTAAAGTCTTTTACATCAAATTCAAATTCGACATCAACAGTTCCATCTTCAGTTTCAGGAATAAATGAAGTTTGGGCAGTAACTTCTTTATCATCTACTTTGAATACTTTACCATCTTTAGTATGAAGAGTACCTTTTAGTGTATATTCTTTACCAACTGTTAATCCTTCATATGAAACAGTATCAATTAATTTAATTGTTGTATCAGCGTTGTTATCAACAGTAATTTCTTTATTGGAATTGATGTTTGCTGAAGTATGAATATCAATGATATTGACTGTTTGATCTTCATCTTCAATGTCGCTATGACTAGCTAACAATCTGTCTTTTTCATACATATCTTCAAAAACAACGATTTTCTTTTTAGAAAGACCTGTGCCTTTGAATGTAAATTCTACATCAACAGACCCAGTTCTATCTTCAGCGGTAAATGTAGTTTCAGCAGTAACTTCTTTTCCATCGACTAATAAAGGTTGATTAGTTTTTTTATCCATCAATACACCTTTTACAGTATATTCTTTTCCTTTGACTAATCCTTTGTAAGAAACCTTATCTTTAATTGTAATTGTTTCTTGTTCTTGTGCTTCATGGTTGTCATCAGAAGTTGCTGTTGTATGAATTTCAACTTTTTCATTCGTCATTGATTTATCTACTGTATATACTTTAGTAGTTGTATCTTTTTGGCTGAATTCAAATTTGATTGGTGTATCATCAGTAGCATATCCATCTAATGGTTTTGTTTCAACCATTGTATAAACAGTTTTACCTTCAGCATTGATTGGTAAATCAGCAATATTGATTTCTCCATTTTCATCAGTTGTATATTCACCGATGACTTCATTTTCGTGATAAATAATTGAACCATCAGCATCATCAATTACATCTTGATCAGCTGTTAATTTGAATCCTACATCTTTCAATGCTTCTTTTGTATCATAATCTTTTTTGATTAATTTGATTGAACCTGTAGGTTGTTCGTTGTTGATAGCGATTTCTACTACATTATCTCCATCATCATCTTTAGTAAGATCAACTTCATTTAAAATGCTGAATTCTACAGGAGCATCTAAATCCAAGAATCCTTTTGGAGTTTTGATTTCAGTAATTTCATAGTCACCTTTAGATAATTTTAAAGGAGTTGTCACACTTCCTTCTTCATCATCTGAAGATGAGTATTCATCTTTAACGACTACTTGATTTTTACTGTTAGTTGTAAATACAGAATATTTAGTTTTTCCGACTTTTTGAGTTACATATTCATCAGTTTCTTTATTTTTGATTTTGAATGATGCACTGTTTAAAGATACTGTCTTACCAGTTTTAGCATCTTTTTTGACTAATTTGACATAGGCAGTAGTAATGTCATTGTTCAATGTGATATTGTCAGTTTCTTTACTGATTTCATAAATCAAATCAGGGCATGTAACGTATCCATCAGGGGTTTTTGTTTCTCTGATAATGTATTTTCCATATGGTAAGTTAGTTGTAGTTGCATATCCTTTTTTACCGTTTGAATTATTGGCTGTTGTAATAACATCATAAGTACTTGCGTTATCCCAACTTTTTTCATTGACTTCACTTTGAAGTTTCAATGTAAATTCAGCACCGTTCAATCCTTCAACCAATCCACTTTGGTGATTATCTTGACCAATACCTAGTTTTTGGATTTCAACATCTCCAAAGTCTAACCAGTCAACTGAATAATATAATTGTCTACTATCAGGGTCGATTTCCCATGAGCCTTCTGTTTGTGTTCCTGAAGCACCATCTTTAATTGCCAATACAGTAAAACGTTCACATCCAGCACCAGCTACATTATTACTTTGATAATCACTGATGTTTTTATTAGGCGCAGTCAAATAAAAACTTTGTGCTGCATTCAAAGTATATGTTCCACCTGTTTGTGTTTCACCAGTGGTAACGTTATGCAATGTCACTTCATCTTGCAATGTTAAATTTGCTTGAGCGTTGTTTCCTTCTAATGTAACAGTATTTGTATATTGAATTCTATTAGCTGGATCATAAGATGCAGTTAATTTTGTTGAAGTTCCATATTTTGAATCAGTTGGATTCCATTTAGCATAACCAATATCAGGTTGTGACATAATCCAGTTATAACCCCATAAGATATTGTCACCATATCCGCTTACGCCGTCACCATTGGGCCATTTAGTATTGAAATCTTTTAAATTCAATCCCATAAGATCTCCGCTGTAAGCGTATGAAAGCCAGATATGGGTAAATAAATAAGCACCATCATCAAAGTTGCCATGCTTATCTCCAAAATCATCAGGAACACATGAGTTCAATTCAATAGTATACATGTCTCTTACTGCTTGATTGTAACCAGGTCCTCCAAATCCATAATAAAGTAGCTTTCTAACAGCTTCATTATTATCAATGACTTCAGCTGGATAATTTCCTGCTGAAGGGGATTTTTTACTGGCTTCTAAACAATAGGCATATTTACCGTTGTATTTAGTCATTACAGTTGACCATTGTTTAGTGGAGCCAATTTTTTTAGACCACCACCATGGATAGTTGATTTCTTTGATTCGTGTAAATTCATGAGGAATTGTATTATCCCAAGCTTCTACTGAAGTAGTGTTTCCTGCAGAAAAACACATAGATAATATCATTCCAATCACGATGAACACTTTTGTTAGTTTATTAAACCATTTGTTCATATTCTCTATCTCCTATAATTATATTTAAAATATACGTATATTTTCTTAATGCAAGTTTGAGCATTAAATTACTTCTGTGAAACAGGCTTTATGTTTGACGCATCAAACGACCTTTGACAATAAAAAAAGACAATCCGTAGATTGTCTATGGGTGAAACACCCATTTGAATATGTGGTTTTTCATATCATTTTTCCTTTCTGTATAGAAAAAGACAATCTTCTGATTGCCTTTTATAATTTTATTCCCAGTATTCTGATATCCCATATTGTGTAGCATGATGATGTCCATCAAAATCATCACATGGAATAGCATTTAATTTATTTAAAGCATCATCTAAAGAAACAGTTGATTCTACACGAGCTTTACAGTTATTACATCTATACCAGTACTTTTTTTTCAAAACTTTTGAAGGTTGAGATGGTGTACTTGAATTACCACCCGAAGATCCTGATGAACTTCCACCGGTATTTCCACTGCTGGATGGTTTACTGGAAGAACTTCCTGAACTTCCATGTGAACCACTATTGCTATTACTTGTTGAACTGGATGTATTGCTCTTGTTTGAACTACTGCTGGAACTATTGCTATTAGCAGTTGTTGTGTTATTTTTAGGTTTACTTACAACGACTGTTTTCTTTTGACCAGTTGTTGGATCAGTTTGTACTTCTGTAGTAGTTTCAGTATTTTCATCTGTTGATGGTTCAACAACTGTCACTTTAAATTCTTTTTCAGTTTTATTTTTATTGATATCTTCAACAGAAGCTTTTGCTGTATATTCACCAGAAGTATTGACATCAACAGAACTATAATCTATTTGGATTTCATTTAATTGTGCTAGATCAGTTGCACTCATTAATGATTTGAAATCAAAAGTAGATAGGTCAGTTCCTTTAACGACTTCCGTATTATCAGGAACATTTAACTCTGGAGCGGTTGTATCTTTAACAGTGACTTTGACAGTTTTTGTTTCATCCTTATATTTAACTGTTACTTTATATTTTCCAACAGCTGGATAATCTTTCTGATCTTCATTTTTGATACCATTTTTAATTTTAACATTGTTTTTAAGATACTTAACATCGTCTTTATCTAGTCCTTTTGTCTTGACTAATTGATCAAATACAGGATTATATGTTTGACCGTATTCAACAGTTACAACTTCTTTTTTCAAAGATAAATCAGGAGAAGTATCTCTTATTGCATATGCCCCACATCCAATGATTAAAGCACCAGCAATACATCCAGCAGCGATTTTCTTTTTCTTTGTATTTAAATATTTATCAATAATGTTTTCTTTATTTGTTTCCATAGTTTCCATATTTAAAGCCTCCCATAACTTACAATGAAATAATTCTACATTTTAATTTTTTTAAGCACTGCTAGGAGGGAAAAAAGTTCTTAAAAAATCATATAACAATCGATCTATTATTTAACCTAACAGTGCTAAAGGGTCTTACATAATTATACTAACATATTTTTTTAGGATAATAGCAATATTAATGATTTTAATTAATGCCCAATTTTTTTATTATACAGGTCTTACATATCCTTATTAAATCTGTTTATTTTAACGGAAAGTAACAGTAGATCAATCGTTTTGGATATTGCCTGTTTTTAATTGAGCCAGATTGGCTCTTTTTATGACAAAATATTAAAATTATATTTAGAACTTATTGATTTGTTCTTATCTATTTCTTCCAACTATAGCAATTATAGCACCCCCTAAAATCAAAATCCTCAACTTTTTTTCCGAGCCGAATTTGTTAAATTTCTCAAAAACCGCATAAAATAAGGATTTTTTCATTTTAAAAAAATTTGAACATTTTTAAAATTTTGAGTTTTTCAATAAGAATTTCGTGATTTATAACTTATTTTAGTTGTTCGAAAACAGAAAAGAGCCAAGTTGGCTCTTTTCTTACATAGAGTTTTGTGACAAAGAGTACATATACTTTAATACTCTTTATTTCAATTATATCCTACAGGTGGAACTGTGAAAGAATATAATTTATTTGAGTTGATTGAATTAGATGGCTTTAATCAACTGTCTGTTGGATTTATCTATTTCTTCCAACTATAGCAATTATAGCACCCCCCTAAAATCAAAATTCTCAACTTTTTTTCCGAGCCGAATTTGTTAAATCTCTCAAAAACCACATAGAATAAAGAATTTTTCATTTTTAAAAAATTTGAATTTTTTTAAATTTCAAGAATTTTTCAATAAAATCAAGTTGTTTCATACTTGTTTTTACTCAAAAACCCAAAAGAGCCAACTTGGCTCTTTTTATATTTCTAGTTCTTCATCTTGTTCAATTTCTTCATTTTCTAGTTCATCTTCAAAAAGTTTATCATATCTATGAGGTTCACTTGTACATTCATCCATTGCTTCAATTAAAGGTAGTAGGTCTTTTTCATGTGCTAAAGCAAACAGTTCGCTTACATCATTGTTTTTTAGCAATCTATCAATGTCGATTTCTAATCCTAACTCTCTTTCGGCAAATAGTTGAGAAAATAGAAGGGTGGTTACGTTATTACCTTTAACAAATGGTTGAATATCATAAAGCTTACTCATATTTAGAGAGAACAGGGCAACTTTTTCTTCATAGGAACATCTTTCATAATAATCTTTATCAAACCCTTTGAATACTTCATCAAAAGCAAGGTCAAAATTTTCTAACTTAACTGGCTGAATAAAGTAATGTGGATTATCGTTGGATTGTCCAGCAAAGTCATAGCTTCTAAATTTGCCAGCAAAATCATAAATTTCTTTATAGAGATAATTATTGATAGCTTTTAAAAAAGCTATTTTATCATCCTGTGTTTCTAGTTGAACTCTTTCATATATTTCTTCCTTTTGCTCTAGAAACATAACGATTTTTATTGTGATGATATTTTCTTCTTTTTCAGAAAGCTTGTAACTTGACTTAATATCAAATTTGTTTTTTAAAGTGTTGGAATGTTTGTATTTTAAATCCTTAAATCTTTCTTCTTGATTTTCTTGTGAAAAGAAGGGGTAATTTAAATCTAATTTATCATGTTCTTTGTTCATTTTCTTTTTCTCCGTTCTAAAATATAAAAAGAGCCATGCTGGCTCTTTTTACAATCAATTATTTTTTCATTTCCTCTTCAAGGATTTCTTCTAATGTTTTTTCACCTTCAATGTAAGGTTTAAAAATATCTTTGTTTGCGCTATGTCCTTCAGTAGAAGCTAAACCGATAGCTGTATCGACTAGTTTAATTCTTTCTTCTCTTGTTTTAGGTTTCATTTTTATTCTCCTTCATTAACGATTTTCTTTAAAGCTGAACTTGCTTTAAAAGTAGGAGATTTACTAGCTTTGATTTCTATTGTTTCACCTGTATGAGGATTTCTTCCAGTTCTTGCACTTCTTTCTCTTACTTCAAAGTTTCCAAACCCTTTTAAAGAAACCTTTTCACCTTTGGCTAATTCGTCAGTAATTACTTCAGCAAATGCAGTAACAACTGTATCTACATCAGTTTTTGTTAATTCCGTACTAGAAGCGATTGCTTCTACTAATTCTGTTTTATTCATTTAAAATTACTCCTTTATTTCTTTTGATAGTTTTATTATATTATAAATTAACGACTAAAACCTCAACTTTTTTTCCTAAACCTATAAAAGAGCCAACTTGGCTCTTTTATATTTCTAATCCTTCAGCTTGTTCTTGTTGTTGATCTAGAACTTGTTTTTCCATATAATCAAGATATTCTTGAAATGAATGTTCAGTTAGAATTTCATAAAGATTCTTTGCGGTTACAGTTCTAATTGCTTCATCTTTAGTAATATCAAATTTATAATAATCTGTATTTTCGACTTGCTTTACTGAAATGGAAAGTATCTTTTTAAACAAATCTGTAAAATTTGAAACGTATTCAGCTCCATATATGTCTAAACATTTATGACAGTATTCATTTACAACATCAACCAATGGATGTTCTTCTTCAGTTTCTTTAATAAGTGCATCAATTATTTCCTTGTCAATTAAATCCATCAAACTACTCCTTTCTATAATAAAAGAGCCAACTTGGCTCTTTGTATTTATCTTATATTCGTTTTTTACAAAACTTCTATTTTACATATTTTAGCATAAAAAAATATTCAAATCCTCAACTTTTTTTCCACGAAAGCTGAATATTTAATGAATATTACTGAATATTTTGAATATTTTCAAAAATTTCTTTATTTGAATACATAAAAAAGAGCCAAGTTGGCTCTTTTTTACAATTCTAGTTCATCATCCACTTCGTCTTGTTCATGACAATGTTCCAAATATTCCTGTTCATCATCAAGTTCTTGATCATAATCCTCACCTAAACCGATATGGTAACAATCCTCACGACTTAAATAAAAATCTTCTAAACCTAGATTATAAATATCATCAAGTATAGATGATTTAAAGTTTTCAATGACTTGGTTACTGTTGTCATAATCATAAATTGTCATATTGTCCAAATAAACAGTATTGGTTATTTCATCAATTCCATAAACTTGTTTTAACCACAATAGTCTCTGTTCATTATTTAATGATTCAAAATTTTCAATGGATTCAGATGGATTGATTTCTAAAATATTTCTATCTTCTTTTTCAATAAAGTAAACATCTGAAAATGCACCTTCAATCTTTCTCAATATTTTTCTGTTTACTATATCGTTTAGGCTTTTTTCGATTTCTAAATATTGTTGTTCGTGAGCAACTCCTAAAATTCCAATTGCGTTAGAACCGTTATCAGAAAGTACAGTACCATCAAAAGATAAAATAACACCAAATAATCCAGCTTCTTCCAGCATTTGTATATTTTCAAACTTCCATACGAGATCATTATTTTCACTTAAACGATGTTTATTGCATACATCATGATATTGCTCTAACGAGATAGGGTGTTTGAATATAAATCCTCTTTCATTGGTATGGTTCACATCATCAATATGAAAATTTTTATAAGTAGCATGTATTTCTTTTATGGAACTTAACAAGTTATCATCACCATATAGATGATTGAATCTCAAAATCTCATATTTGATATTTTTTGCTTTAAATATTATATCATCAGTATTATCATCCGAAATGATTTCATCTAGTAATTTGACAATATCATAGAGATTATCTGTCATTAAATCAGCTATTAATTTATCTGTCGCTTCTTTTTCTACATCTATGTTATCCATGTAATTATAATAATCATTATCTTTTATTAACTCATTTATATTATTTATTATTGCAGTTGCATGTTCTACTTTTTTAAATGTCATACTCCAATCATTTAACGTTTCCATTTAATTCTCCTTTTTTTGAATAGAAAAAGAGCCAATTTGGCTCTTTTAGATTTCTAATCCTTCATCTTCTTCGATTTCATTAGTTTCTTCAACATATCGGCTTTCATATTCTTGATCTAATGTTTCTATAACCAACTGGACTTTTTCATCAGACAACATTCGACAAACCAAATCTACTTGTTCATCATCAAGCTCATTGAACATTCTGGCTACTTCAACACATTTATCAATGTCTTTTTTATCCATGACGTCACTATTGATGCTATGTTCATTTTCTTGTTGATTAAGGACATGATCAATTTGTTTTTCAAGTGCCTTAATTTGTAGTGGATCGTTTGCATTTATAGGAATGTTGGCAATATTAATGTCGTAATCACTTTTTACATATATTCCAATCACTCCTTCATCAATTAAATTATGCATTTCATCTTGACCATAAAGATTAACACCTTCCGTAGTCATATGTAATCCTTCTAAAACTGACACAAATTGATTAATTGTAAGCATTTGCTCATATATTTTGCCTTCAACCTTATCTTGTAAGATATATTGTTCATCAAAAACTCTGTTAATATTTTGGACAAATTCATTTAGATTGTCTTTTAGATTGTTATCATAGAAAGAGGAATATCTAGAAGAATAAAGTTCATTGATATTTTTAATTAAATCGTCTCTATAATTTTTAATACCAATATTATCTAATATGTTCTTGTTTATGTCGGTAATTTCATTTTTGTTTGTAGCAACTGCTTGTGCGTACTTATCAACTGATTCTATTAATTCTTTCATATTTTATATCTCCAATCCTGTTTGTAGTTCATCTAAAGTAAGTTCATCTTCTTGATAATGTTCTTCAAGCTTATAGCCTTCCATTTCTTGCTGTTCGATTGTAGCACATGCACGATCAATAAATTCATTTAATTGAGCTGGTGTAATAGGTTTGACATATCCGTAGACTTTTAATGAAAGTTCATCACTGTTAGGGGTTTTTACTTCAATCATGTTCAAGAGTGCCTGACAAATTGTATATCCTGTAGCACCTTTGGCTACCAAATCTCTTACTCTGTCTGGGTCGATCAGTTGCATTTGACCAATCAATGAAAGTGAATCTGGAACTTCTGAAATTACGGATAACAAAATTTGCATCCTTTGCTTGTTATTTAATTTATACATGTTATTTCTTAAAGCTAAACATAGTTCTTTGCTTCCTTTGTAGTTCATATTTATCTTCCTTTCTTTATTTTAATTGCTGAAGGTAAAAAAGAGCCAAGTTGGCTCTTTATAATTCCAATCCTTCATCTTCTTGTTCTTCGGTTTCATCATCTTCTTCTTGATTTTCTAAAGATAAAGATTGTTCATATTCTTTTGTATATTCTTCAATATACTGTGTCATTTCTTTAGCATGACTGTTAAATTTTGACATGACATTAGTTGAAAGATTTTCAATATCCAATGATATATCTTCATGAGATTTACCAGCGTTTTCAAGTTGTTTGATATATGAGTTATAATTACCTTTAAGATGTGACTTTAATTGGTCATCTAACTCAAAGCCATACATTCCTAATGACATTGTAGCAAATATATCCGCTTCAATTTCTTTTCTCTCCGTTGTAAAGAGGATATTTGTATTTTGTACATCTTCCTTCTCACTTTTTTGAGCTTCTAGATTATGATAAAATGCGTGTCCTAGTTCGTGCAGCATAACATAGATTTTTCTAGTATCTTCACAAATGGTATTGATACAGATTGAATTTGAAGAAGGGGAAAAGTAGCCGCCTAATGAAATTGAATCCAGTTCTACATCTTCTATTGAGTAGGGTGTTTTTTCATTGATGTAATTTTCTATAGCTCTACACATAAAGTTTGCTTTTTCATCCGCTATGCCAACAGAGAAAATTTCTGGATATTTTTCTTTTGGATAGGTTGTTTGCGATATATCAAAGACTGTACCTTTTCCAAATACAAGTTTTTCTTTTATATCATACTCACCAGCCTTAGCTTTTTCTTTAATTTCAGCACATGCTTCGGATAAAGCTACAGCAACATATTGTGCTTTTGTTGAAAGAATTGTATCTTTATAATTATCAGTGAATTTTTGATACTTCAGTACAGTATCTTTATCAGCAATAATAAACTTTTTTGTCTGTGGAACAAGAATACTTGCTCCGTGTGTTCCTTTTTTTGGATAGGCACCCATTTTGACCCATGATGCACTTGATTGTACAAATGTAGCATGAGGGTTTTGTTGAAAAATCATTGCGGTATTTCTAGGTGAATAGTTATAGAATCGTGATGAAAATAGAAAGTATTCTATCATCTTGTCTTGGTCGGTTCTATAATTATCAAATATATCTCTAATTGCTGTTTTTGATAGTTCTTTAGTTTCTTCAACCTGTTTCTTATACTTTTCAAGTTGTTCTGGAGTAGGTGTCCATTTTTTCTTACTATTCTTCGACATCACATAGACCTTCTTTCATTAATTTTTCAGTCATATCTTCATCAAGTTCCTTTACAAGTCCTTCATCAACTGTATCAGAGATATTAATGATTCCCTCAACATAACCGATAGCCATTGTGTCAGTATTTCCGACATAGCTTACATTTCTTTTTAAATCTTGTTTAAAACATACATACATTATTATTTCCTCTTTTCTTTTTTATTGATTAAAGTTAAAAGAGCCAAGTTGGCTCTTTTTTACATTTCTAGCTCATCATCCACTTCAATTTCATCATCTTCTTGTTGTATATCCACTAAATATTGTGGAATTTTAATATTGCTTAATTCCATTGCCTGTTTAAGATTGCAGTGCTTAGGCAAATAGGTATCTCTTTCAATAGAACCTATCGTAAAGGGAATACCATTCAGTTTTGCTTTAATTTCAATGCTTTCTAATTCCTTTAATGTAACATATCCAAATTCAGCTTCATGTGGATTACTTAATTGCACATGGCCAAACATTAAATAATCACCATTGTCTTGTCTTTCTCCTTCAGTAATAAGCCATGTACCATGTCCGTATGGATTATAGAATTTAGCAATTACTTCAGCATTAAGACCTTTTCCATCTTGACTGTATAATGGATATTTTTCAAACTCCATTTCAAGTTCTTCTGTTAAAAGTTTCATTTTGTTGTCTCCTTTATGATGGAAATGAAAAGAGCCAACTTGGCTCTTTTATCCTAAATCTATATAAAATTCTAATTCATCTTCTTGCTGCTTATCAAATATTTCTTTAAACAGATTTATTTTTTCATTATTATCATTTACTGGTATGATTTTATATTCAGTAATCATTTCTAAAGTAACATCATCAGAAACATATTTATACATACTTCCATAGCATTTAACAACAAGTTCTTGATCTTCATTGAAGAACATATCAACACCTGAATGAATGTCGGCTGAATTATAAATATTATTAAAGACATCATGAAGTGTATCAGTATAGCCATCAATCATTTTATTTATATGACCTAAATCAGTATATTCTGGTAGAACATAACATTTATAATTTTGAAAATGTTCATTAATATACATTTCAAAGTTTTCTATTTCCTTGTTATGTTGTGATTCACCTTGTTCATCTATTACATCACCAAGTTGTTTATTTGTGACATAGGAATTTCCATTGATTTTAGTAAGTATAGGTTTTTGATTAGGATTTTCTATAAAGGTTTTAAAGACAATATTATCGTTTTCATATAGGTTATTTTCAACTTCTTTTAGAAATTGTTCTTCAGGCATTTCTAAAACTTTAATTGCTAATTCTAGCCATGTTTTAAATGCATTAGTGGATATATCATCACAATCATTTGAATAATAATTATTGTTGTCAGCAAACTGTAAATATTCATCTACGATCTTTAATCTAAAATCATTAACAGGTAATTCTTCAGTAGATTCACTATAATCATTATAAAATTTGATTAACAGTGGTGATTCGTATGACTGTATTACAGTATATTTATTGTAACGAGCATCTTCTTTAGTATCTTTCATTATAGCATTGACATAATTTTCTACAGTAAGTATTCCATTATTATTTAATTTATAAAACTTATTGATAAATTCATCATGAGAGAGTTCCATAATGTCTTTGATTTTTTCTATTGTCATAGATAACAAACACATATCATTATCGGCAGATGCCATATTTATTGCATTTATAAATAGGTTGTGAATGATATTATATCTAAAACTATTAATATTATCACTTATAATTTTAATTCCTATATCTTCAATAGATGCAAAATTTGAATGGCCATATAAGATTTTATCTACAAATTCATCATCTGACATATCATGTATTTTAATAACATCTCTAGTCCAGTTGATAAATTGTTCATAGCTTTCTTCATCTTTCTTTCCAGCATTTGCTTCAGCGTGATAAAACCATTTTACTTCGATTTCTTTTTTTAATTCAGCAATGGTAGATTCCTTTTCAGTTGATTTATCAAAATTGTCAATATATTTAATTTTTCTTTCAAAGGCTTTTTCAATTGTCTTTTCATTGATAATTTCAAAATCATCTTCATCATATATAAGAGCAAGAGAGCTTCCGTTTTCCCATTTAACATGAATTTGTCCAGCATCATCAACATGTTCTACAATCCCCAAAGTACCGCTAGGAACAGGATTGTAATTATCGTTCATATAATTTAACTTGATTTTAGTTCCTTCAGGGTACATATTTCTTAATTGTTCAATTTTATTATTTTTATCCATTTTGTTATCTCCTTTGATTGAAATATTTAAAAAGAGCCAAGTTGGCTCTTTTAGATTTCTAATCCATCATCTTCCAAGAAATCTTCAATATCGTAATCATTAGCATAAAATTTATCTAAAATATCATTATCTGACAAAGAATAAATAGGGGATTCAAGATAATCGATATTTTTAGATTGGTAATCTTCATATTCATACAGCTCAGCGATAAATTTGCTTAAATCTTCCAAAGTAGTTCTTTCACCAGCATCATCATCAACACTCATACGTATCACTTTTGCATGATCAACAATCTGTTGAATGTTATCATACATAAGATAAGGATGATTTTCTTCCAAATAGTGTATTGTTCTATACTTTTCATAATCCATTTTCTCTGCGGTCTTATTTGCATAGACTTGTTTTGCCACTTCCAATCGTTGACTGTAAACAAGAGAATTTGACCATTCACCTGTTTCATCATTTATATCACAAGCAACATTGTAATAGTTAGACACTTCATTCTTTAAAAGTGCAACATGACTTTCATTATCACGCATTATCACTTTAAAAGGAGTACCATTATTAAAAATAATATTTGGACTTTGCTTAGTATTTAAACTAGAAATTAATTCTTCTTTCTCCATGTCACAATATGAGGATAAGTCATCTAATACACTTTGATGTTCAACTAGCCAATCAGCAATTTTATTGTTTAAATTAAGTCGGCTGCTTGATTGTTGTTTATGAGGTTTAAAGATATATTGTTTATCATTCTGTAAACAATCAACGATTTTATCGAGTTCTTTATAAGCACTCAAATATATATCTTTAATCGCTTTACCATCCTCTACAAAATCTTTTAGAACATCAGCAGTTAAATCAAAATCTGGTAAATTTGAAAGAGTAAATTCATATACATTAAACTTATCATAAGTTTGTTTCATTTGAGATTTTAATTTTTGAACTGATTCAATTTTTGAATAATCAAAATTTATGTCATTGAAATCATTTATGATGGTACTCATTGGTGAAATAAATTCTGTAAAAATATCTACTCCATTAGCTGAACATGTCCAGCCTAATCCATCTAATGCTTGAAATACTTCATAAAATCTTGAATCATTGATATACGAATAAGCTTCGAATTCTGTTTTGAATTTTTCGCTATATGTTTTAGTATTGTCACCTTTTTTCATTGTTACTGTATATGGTTTATCTTCATTTTCATCATATGTCCTATTAATAGTATAATAAGTATCCATTTTCATTCCTTCTTTCTATATATTGAAAACAAAAGAGCCAAGTTGGCTCTTTTTAAATTTCCATTCCGTAATCTTCTTCATCTTCCTCAACTTCATCAGTTTCTTCTTCTATTGCATTAATTTTGTGTAGAACATCAAAATAATCAGCTTTAAATACTTCCTTATGAAATTCTAAATGTCTTTCATCAAAACAAATAACTCTTTTATTTGAAAAAGCATTTTCACTTCCTTTGAAATCAACATATTTAGGGAATGTACTATCAGAAGAAATAATCATCATATCTTCTTTTTCATCAAATTTATTTTCAAAGTAATCATTTTTGTCACTAAAGTAATTTTCAAATTGATTGTATTCATCAACATAACCTATATTGTACAAAGCTGATATATTGAAATCAATCTTACCTGTTTGTTCATCATATTCGCAATAGGTCAGTATATTACTAGATTCTAGCAATCCTAAGACATAATTAAATTCAGTTTCATTCAAAGAATAATCCTTCATTATATCTTTTTTTTCTGCAATCCAATTACAAGAAAAAGACTTTTCCATTGCATCAAATATAATCATATCCTTGACATAATTATAATACTGGTCAAGATATATAGCTATATTATGGCTCAAGTTATGAAGTTCATTTCTAAAATCTTTATTTTCTCTATCTGCATTTAAAAATTCTTCATCAGCAAATTCCATTATTTTACAAGCAAGTTCATTTTTTGATAGTGATGTATCATCAATATTTAAAGAAATCCATTTTCTAGTTGTATCATTTAGAGCTATACCTAAATTGATTGTTTTTCCATCTATGTAGTAATTACAGTATCTATAATCAAGTACTTTCGATATAAAATCAAATTTTTCTGCAATAGTATATCGATCTAATTTTTCGTATTCTAATTGCTTTTTTATTTTAATATAATCTTCTTTATCAATTGAATTTTCAATAATTTGCGATAAGGATTTATTGGTTTTACGATAACCTCTTGGTGTTTTCATACGTGTAATAATTCCATTATCTCGGTTATCCAAATCCAAATTTTCAATTATTTCACATTTGACTTTTTTCTTCAGCTCGTTATTGAAAGAGTTGATTTTTTCTTGTGTATCAGTAATTGAATAGACGTAAATTGAAAAAATTTCATTTGTATATACTTTACTTGAACCATCAATCCCATAGTCTTTAGCAATTTTTAGAAAATTATCTTCATATTCATTTTTAAACACGATAGAGTTTTGAGTTTCTTTATATTCCATAATTGACCTCTTTTCTATTTAGTATGAAAGAGCCAAGTTGGCTCTTTAGATTGTTTGAGTTTCATCATCAAAAGTTTCTTCATGAATTGTTTCATCATGAATATTTAGGACAACATATTTTTCTGGATGTTCTTTCATGAGATCTCTTTTTCTAGCATTTTCTTCATAATAATGTTTGACTTGAAGTAACTGGTTAAGATCATTTATTTCAAGTTGTTCGTGATCCCTCAATGAAAAATTGATTTTTTTGATATTTAATCGTCTAGGTTCTATTTTTTTGCTTTTTGATAATTCAAAAAGGCTACCATCATAATAGGCATTGATAATTTTATTTGATGCTGTTTTTCCAGCTTCATCCATATCAAGCATGAGCTGTATATTTTTGATATTTTTCAGTTCATCATTATTAAAAAGATTGTATTTCAATGTACCCAAAGCACAGCTACAACCAGAAGATGCAAGAACGTGTGCATTAGAATTGTCTTTAGTTAGAGTGATATAGCTTAAAGCATCTATGACAGCTTCTGTAATAATAAGTGTATCGGTAGGAGAAGGGCACTTGTAGAAAAAGCCATTGTTTTTATTTGAACCATAGACATCAAGTTGAAATTTTTCAGATCCAGTACCTCGTCTGCAACCAAAGACAGGTTTTTCTTTATCGATACAATCATATCCTACAAAAACTGCGTTATGAAAAGTATCTTCATAAAGCAACTTGTTTTCAATAAGATCATTGACAATCAATGGGTCAAGACATCTTTTTTCGGTTAGATATTTAATTACTTGCTCATTATTTTCATAAGCTAAAGGCAATGAGAATTCTTTTTGACGATATGTTTCATCAAGTTCTTCATCATAAATATAGATTTCTTTCTCCAATTCATCATATCTTGTAAAGTAAATATCCAGTAATTGAGAAAGTCCTTCAGCTTTTGAAAGATTATTATACTCACAATAAAAGTCAACTACATTAAGTGGTTGACTTCCTGTTTTAGCGTTCCAAAACACTCTATTTGATTTTAAATCAAAGACCATACTTGAATGTTCAATAGGTTTTAAGTATCTTTGATTATTTCTAGCTCTTTCCATGTTAAGATTTAAAATGTTGATAGCTACATCTATACAACGAAGATTACTTATCATTTTTTCAATGTTTTCTTTTTTAAATGCCTTCTCATTTATAACATTATTATAATCTTGGTTTATTTTTATTTTTTCATCCATGAGTTTTCTCCTTTCTCTACAGCAAATCAAAAAAGAGCCAATATGGCTCTTTTAAATATGGGAGGTTTCTTCTATGTGTAGCTGACATATAAAGAACCTATGCAGTTGAAATTTTTCTAATCTTTCAACTATAAATATTTTACTGTATAAAAATGGATAAATCCTCAACATTTTTTCCACGGAAACTGAATATTTAATGAATATTATTGAATATTTTGAATATTTGATGATTTTGTCTGAATATAATCTAATGATGGAAGGGAGCTTATTAGTTATAGATTGATTACAAGTCTTTAAATTTAAATTAACAATAATTAATAAGCTCAAATATGAAATATTGGCTATAAAATATATTATTTAGCCAATATTAATATATCATTTTGTTTGAAACTTTTTCTCAATATTTTTTCCAAAAAAAAATAAGAGCCAAATTGGCTCTTTTGAAAAGAATTATGTTTAAACCAATTGCTGTATATTGGTCAAACACAGTTAGAGTAATAGCTGTTTCCTCTAACTGTCATTATTATAGCATATCAACTTGTTCAAATCCTCAACTTTTTTTCCGAGTTTTTTATTTTTGGGGGTGCAATCATAAAAGAGCCAAGTTGGCTCTTTTATCAGTTTTAATTGTAGAAGTAATTATTTCTTCCTATTTTACAGGATCTAATAACTGTATTGTTGTAGAAATAATTATAGTTTTCTACGAACTTTTTAACAATTCTATAATCTATTTTAAAATCAAAACCTTTTTGTATTATGAGATTTTGTATTTCCTTTATGGTTATAGGATTATTTTCATCACTGTTGTTTATAATTGTATCAATAACAGCAAGAAACTTAACATATGAATCATGATCTTTTTTTCTATTCATTTTTATCACCTCAAATTTATTATATATTATTTTGTTTGATGATATATTCTTATATAAGAAGGTATCGAAATTATTTCTTTTTAATGAATAGTTTGAAATTATCAATGTTATTTCTATTTATTTAGAAAATATAATTGTCGAATTATGTATTGTTATATGTTATAATCTCTAGGCACTATTAATTAGTGTCTATGGAGGAAAACTAGCATGAATAAACATCATACTAGGAGACTAGCATTGATGTAAAAGTTAAGGAGTAGATTAAATGGAATATTTAGTTATTCTCTATTTAATCATTTTAATTACTTTTAAGTTTTTAAAATAGTATTTCTTAATTAGTACACCTTGCTGGTTTCCAAAATAGCGAAAAAGGAAGAATTGCCGTTCTTCCTTTTTCTTTTTAGTACACTTTGCTAGTCCTTTTGACTACGCTTATAGTATAACACATATTTTTTTAATTAAAAGATGCTATATCATTTTATTTTATCTCAAATTATTTAGTAATAGTGAAAAAAGAAGAATTGTCGCTCTTCTTTTTTCTTAAGTCTCATTATTACTAGTGCTTTAATAGCATCTAGAGTATACCATGATTGCTTAATTAAAAAAAGAGCCAATTTGGCTCAAGTTGGTTAAATTGTAATAAATAATGATAAAGCATTAAGCAACATATGTATAGCAATTGGTTTCATAATATTGTAATTGCTACGTATGTAGATCGTATTTGTTATTGAATAAAATAATATATAATTTATCATTGAAATAATAACTTTATAATTAAGTGTTGCTATTTCAGTTATACAATGAAAACATGCAAAGAGTAGGGCAATAATAATTGTTTTAATTACTTTATGATTATCTAAAAATTTTGTATTTTTAAATATTTGAGCCTTAAATAGAATTTCTTCTACAAAAGGAAGAAGCAATATAACAATCAATCCTATAATATAAGGATGCTTTGAATAGAGCATACTTATAATATTGTTATTAACAGTAGTTTGTTTAAATAAGGTATAAGATAAAAATGTTAAAGCAATATTTATTGCAAAGATCATAAATGTTACTACCGCTGTAATAAATGCTCCAGTACCCAATACTTCATTGATCTGTTCAATAATATTGTCAAACTCTTTTCTAGATATTCTAATCATTGAAAAGAAAAGAATCAAAGATACAACTAATCGAGTATATATCTGATATTTTGTAGGTGTTAAAGATATAATAAAACTTCCTATAAGCAAATAACCAACAAAATATAGTAATATAGAACTTGACACAGTATGTTTTTCTATGTAATTCTCTAATTTATTTATCTTCATCATTATTTTCTTCTCCGTTGTTAAAATAATACTTTATTGCTTTATATAATTTAGGTATGAAGTAAATAAAAAATAAAGTTGTAATTAGTGGATAGCAGTAAATAAGTTTATATTCAAATGTGTTTAAATTTCGTAGACCAAAAGTTGCATCATAACAAAAAGTACGAAGCGTTAGTCGAATAATAAATAGAACAAATGCAGTTATAATAAAAGATTTTGTAGACATAATAATTCTCCTTTCTAAAATCATCTAGCTCCATAAATATCAAAAAGGGCTTTATCATAATGATAAATACAAACTTCTTCAGCAATTTTTCCTATTCCACTTGATTGCATTTCAATTGAAATCATATTGTCACTTTGAGGAGTTGGTGTATTAATATAAGATATTTTTTTAAATTGAACGGTTTGCCTTTTTCCGTTTGTATCCATATAGTCAAATAAATTCAACCTAAAATCAACATGGTACAATTTATTCAGTTCTGGAATTATATTTGTTAGTTTTTGAGTGATAACAATTTTTTCAATGTCCTTGTTCTTTTTAAAATATTTTCTAATAATTTTATATAGTTTTTTCATTTTCATCATCCTTTCATTATTATTTTAATTTATTAAAAACAACATAATGATGTTTGTATAGCCAATAGTCTTTAATGGTATTAAAGATTATTAATATATACTGTTCAATGGATTCCAATAACATATTATACATTGGTATATCAAATGCAACATCAATATTAAATGTAGGGGATTTTATAAACAAACAACACACTAAATATAGAATTGACAAATGTAATAATTGTGCTAGATAATTGGTCATTACCTTTTTTTCTAAAACAAACTGTTGAAATGAACCGACAGTCACAGTGAATAAAATCCATATAGAAATCAAACTTCTAAAATATGTTTCAATGAACGAACCAGTAAGATATACTTGATAATTGTTTACTATCATTATTAGAAATCCATAAATAGACATTAACGACATAAAAAGAATAAGTGAGTGATAAGGTATTTTTACTAATCCCTTTAAAAAAGGAGTTATATTGTTGACAAGTAAATATAAAAAACTTACTTGCCTAGTTTTCAATGTAAATGAAATTTCTGGAGATAAGTCATCTCCATATCCTACATAATATGTTTTTCCTTTTGAATCAACATAATGACATCGAGTTATTTTTTTATCTTTTAAATTCATCATTTCACACCTTTATTTAATATTTTTTCTTTCTTTATATTCATTAACTTCTTCTTCAATTTTCTTCAATAGATTTTTTTCTCTAATCAAATCTTTTTCAGATGCACTTTCTCTTGTAATATAGTATTTAAGTGCATGTTTAATGGTCTGAATATTACGATAATATGTTGACATCAGTTATCAGCTCCTTTTTCAATAGTTTTTGTATTTTTATCAAAAGTATATTTACTGCCCATATTGACACATAAATCATAAGCTTCTCTACTAGAATAATTGCTTCTTGTATGCTTAAGTTCTAAATTGTTATTTGCATATTCAATAATTGCTGGATGTAGATCAATGATTGATAATTCAAATTTTTTGTTATTTTTCATTTCTAAAAGGCTATTTTTTAATTGAAGTTCAATTCCTTCAGCAAATCCTTGACACCAGCTTCTTTTATATACTCTAAAATCAACATCACCTATATAACATTCTTTTAAATCTCTTAATGTTTCTTCCATATATTTTATTACTGGTAATGCGATAGATTCGACAAATTTAATATCATCTTCGAAACCGATTAGTCCTAATTTAACTGTTGAATTAATTTTTCCATTATAAAAAGCTTTAGTTTGACAATACTTTGCAATGTAGTTAAGTGTCCAAATAGTATATCCAGTATAGCAATCAGCAAAATACACTTTAATAACATCTTTATTAGAATTTCTTTCATTAATAATATCTTTGTTTTCTATTTTATATTTCAACATTAGTTTCTCAGCACGATATGTAGCTAATTGAATTTCTTGATCAGATGCCGAAGGGTCGGCAGCAATAGCTAAAAGTTTATTTATTTTCCTAATTACATCATCAATTTGCATAATGTTCACCTCACTTTACGACTTATGATTTATGATATGTTTTCATATTTGCTTCTTTTCAAGCAAAGAACAAGCTTGATCATCATCATTTAGATCATCTAACAAAAGTAATTCCTTATATCTATCTATTATTGATTGTACTTGTCTGATAGAAAGGGAAAAACCATTTTCATTCATTGCTCTAATCATGCAACTTAAATCATTTGAACATTTATCTATTTCTATTTGTTCATCTTCATTGTCAGGTTTCATAAAAATTAGAGAATATTTGCTATTCTTGTGACCGTTTATACTTTCATTTTTATCTTCTTTCAAAAAGACATTTACATTTGTCTCTTTTAAATATTCTTTTTTTAATGTTTTATGTAAATGTTTAGCTAGTTCTTCATCCATATCTAACCATGCTCTAATTGCATTCATTTTTTTTCACTCCTTTATTCTACATCTATACTTTTCACATATCTTTCTATCATATTTGCTAATTTTTCTTCATCTTTTGCATCTTGAAAATATTCTCTATCTTTCATTTCAAGTAAAATAGGTATTCCACCAAAACATACATTCGGTTCGTTAAGTAATTCATCTACTGCTAACAATAAGTCTAATTCAAAATCTTTTTTAAATTTTCTAATCCGTTTCATATTTTCATTCCTCATTTTATTTTTTAGAATATTTATTTAATTGTTACTTCATAAGTAGCATTTTCATTGGGAACAGAATTTATTGGAAAACATTCTCTAATCATATAGCCTTTAGTTCTTGCTTCTTTAATCCATAGATTAAAACTTGCATAAAGACCAACACATTTCCAACCATGTGATTTTTTACCTAGTTTGATTTTTTCTTTTACTACATTGTAACGACAACCTCTTTTATTCATTATTCAACACCACCTTATTGATTTTTGAAAATATAAATTCATGTAAAGAAATAATTTCAGTAGCATCGTTTTCGTAATATTCACATATCCATTTATCAATAACTTCTTCTATTGCTGGTGTGATGCAAGTTTCATGAACTTTATTTACATAAGCTTGACAATAGAAACATTTTTCAAATGATGCTTTATTTTCATCATTTAACATATTCCATAGCAACACGATTTGTTCTTCATCCATTTTATTTTCTTCATTCATTTCTTTTACAACTTTTAAGCATTGGTCTATTTTTGCTTTTTCCATATTTTTACCTCTCATAGTTTCATGGCACTTTGTATAATTTTGTATAATGCATCTTGCTTTCTATCAATCTTTTTTAGTTCATCTGATATTATCTCTCTTCTTTTAGATAAATGTTCTTCTTGTTTCATTTCTTTATATAATTTATCAAATTTATTATTTAATTCATTAATTTC
>ERZ773252.628-NODE-628-length-39738-cov-6.394426_pt1 | contig 39738 bp, 39 predicted proteins | sample MGYA00580517_ERZ773252 | MGnify/ENA primary metagenome ERZ773252 (study PRJEB29015, sample SAMEA2737766) | human gut metagenome | biome: human gut; feature: human-associated habitat; material: faeces | place: China | collected 2012 ...
TTATTATATTTATATAATATTTATATTCTTCTGTTCTCCCAGATACTAATGTTATTATTATAACTGGTATTATTATAGCTACTACAACACTCAATACTTGTTCAGCAAATATATTACTTACTCTTATTAATTGATTTACTCCCATTGTAATTCCAATTATAACTGTTGCATACAATATTGTTTTAATAAATTCTAAATAATAATCTTTTAATCTTTTATTAAATATTGGTCTATATACATATTTTGGATAACTATATAATAGTATTACTAAAGAACTTACTGCTGTACCTAAAAATATTCCTGCTAATCCACATATTTTTAATAATATTATTGACGCAACTAGATTAACTATTGATTCTAATATTGGTACAAATCTATCTACATAAAATATGCCTGCTGCTTCTTTAAATGCCATAAGTGGTCTTCTCATTCCTTGAATGAAGAATTTTAATATTAATGAGATTAATATAAATTTTGATAATATATATTGTTCTCCAAAGAAAATCGTTATAAATGGTTCTATTGCACATGCCATTCCTGTTGCACCTATTATAAATATTACAAAATTAAGAAAATTTAGTTTTTTATAAATTTCATAATTTCTTTCTTTATTATTTTCTGTTAATAAATCACCTATACTTGCCGTAGCTGATAATAAAAATTGATTTAATATTGTTGTAATTGCTGAAAGTACTAAATTGTAATTTGAATAATAGGCAACTGTAACTAGTCCTTCAAAAAATACTGAAATCAATATTGTATCTGTACTGCTTACAATAAATCCGGCAATTTTATGGAAAAATAATGCCTTTATATTTTTTATAATATCATCTTTTATTTCTTTGTCTAATTCTTTTACATCTTTTTCTTTTATATATGGATATTTTTTATTTGCGATTATATTTACTAATACATTTTCTAATATTCTACATACTAATTTTATTATTAAAAATACACAATAATTATGTGTTAAATATAAAAACAATATTTGTAATCCATTCATTACTACTAAATAAATTAAATGAACTATATTTGTAAGATATTCTTCTTGGTTTGCATATATTATTGATCTTTTATATGCTATTGTATATGAAAATATTACATCTGTTAAAAATAAGAAATATAGTAAGTATAAGTTTTGAATTGTCTGTGTTTCTCCTACAATTTGTTTTAAAAATATACTAACAATAAGACCTATAGCCAGCATTACTATTATTATAATGCTATAACACTTTTTGTAAAATTTCATTAATGATTTTATTTTTTCTTTATCTTTATTGGCTATTGGTTTATACATATTATATATGATTGCCGAACCTAATCCTAGTTCAGCAATTGATAACATTGACAATATACTTGTTAATACTGTGTTTAATCCTAAATATTCTTCCCCTAATGTTTTTAAAAATATTGATTGTACTACTACTCCTAATACTATATTTAGAGCATTACTTATTAGTGCAACTATAATATTTTTTGCCGATTTTTGTGCTCTCATTAATTTTTCCTCATTTCATATTTGTTTATAATTATTTTTACTACTTGGTATCCACATATACACATAATCCATGCACCCCAAAACTGTGGTGTTATTATAAATTGCAAAAATTGTAATGCTTCTGCTCTTGGAATTATAAATATATTTAATGTACTTATTAATACTATTGATGCTATAAAGGTGTTCTTTTTTAATAGTCTTGGAATTGCCATTAATAAATATCCTAAAATCAGGCTATATACAATTACACCAATATATCCAAAGTCTGTATATGTTTCCAGTATAAATGATGATCCCCATCCATGTCCTTCTAAATAATCTTTTCTTGTTAAATATGATATTATATGTGAATAACTACTTGATTCAAGTGCTTTTGTTACATTATTTCCTGTTGGTAATGGCTTTGTTTTAAATATTTTTTGTGATATTGTACTATATTTAAAATAGTCAATAAAAGGCCCAAATGTATAATTATGGTTTGTTGTTTTTTTTATCTTATCTTTTATCTCATATCCTATGTTCAATACATCATAAGATACTCCTTGTGTATAGAAAAAGTCTCCAAATAAAGATATTATATTAGTTGTTGGTACTTCTTCATCTACTCTTGAATAATTATAAATTGCAAGTCCTATTATTGCTACTGGTATAAGTAATATTAAAGCTATTTTTTCGAATTTTCCTATCCATCTTTCTTTGTTATTCAAATAATCTCTTATTACAAAATATGAAAATATAAACAATGCTGATATAACAATAGGTGTTCTTTGCCCTATTAAAAATGTTGGGATATTATATATCATAAAAATTCCAACTGGTATTATTGCTTTCTTCTTACTTGGCATACATGCAAGGAATATACATAACATTATATCTGACATTCCTGCTAATAGTGTTATTATTGGATTAAATGTATTTTCATATGTTAGATAATATTCTACATAGTCTTTTCCATTCATATATATTAATTTATCATATTCTGTTATTATTGAAAAAATAGCACAAACCAAAAATAATACTAAAGCTATATTAGTAAATATTTTCTTATCTTTACATTTTGATTCGTTTGTATTTTCTTTTATATTTTCTGTAATTTTATTTTTCTTTTCAGAAATTCTACTTCCAATATATATTGAAAATGTTGCTATAAAAACTAATAAAAATACATGCTGTTGTGAATCTATTGAGAACTTTTCTATCCAGTTTATAGCTTTAAATATGCTTATAACTGGCTTGGCTAATAAAAATGTAAACATTGCTATATTAAATATTAATAAATATATTCTTTGACTTATATTTTTACTTGAATATATTATATTTAATATTACTCCTATTACATCTGTAATTAATAATAAATACAAATTTTTAGTAAAAAAGCTTATTATAAATGCAATTACTGTAATTAACCAAACTGAATCTATATTATGCTTTTCAACTGGCAATTTTTCAATTTCTTCATATGTTCTCTTTGAATTTTCTGTATCTGTATAAATATAAAAATCTTTTGTTTTATTTTTATATTTTTCATTCATTTCAAAGTTACAATTTACACTTTCTATTAGTTTGTTAATACATTCATCAACAGTATGTGTTACTTCTCCAAAACCATCTTCATAATTCCAATATCCTTCTGGTATATGATTTTTTCTAAATTCTTCATAATCAAATTGAAAATATTGTAATGGCTTTTTCATATATGCAAAATCAAATGCTACACTTGAATAGTCTGTTATTAAATATTTGCACTCTCTTAATAGTTCTTGTATACTCTTTTCTGTTTTGTCAACTATCTTTATTCTTGAATTTGTAGTTATAAATTTATCTTTGTATGGAATCATCTTATCATGTAAACACATATATAATTCTAAATTTTCTTTTTCTAATAAGTCTGACAGTCTTGTATCTTTTATTAAATCTTGTATAGTTGAATAGTATTTTGAATCTAAAAATGCTTTTTCATCATTTTCAAATTGCTTTCTCCATGTAAACATCATTAAGATTTTATTGCTATTTTTTGACTCGTCTTTTAATAAATCATATCTGCAAAATCCTGTTTTTTTGGCATTTTCTTCATTATATCCTAACTCGTTTATTACAAAATCATATTCTTTGTTTCCTGCACAACAAAATAAGTCTACTTTACTCTCGTTTTTTAATAAACATTGCACTTTATTTTGTGTTATCCCATGTTGCAAAAATATTGATTTAAATCTATATATAAATGTTCCTTGAAAATTAAATACTAATTCTGGAAATGGTAATCCAGAACCTATTTGCGAGCTTATATATTTTGTTGATGCTATTGTATATATATTGTGTTTTAAACTATTTTTATATAATAGATTTTTATTGTATTTTTTTAATTTATCATAATATATTGATTTTTTTGTTATTACATAATATATATCTTTTTTACTTTTATTTTCCATTGCATATTTAAAGAATGCATATCCATTGTCTTTGGCATCATCACCATTTTCTGCTACTATCCATATATCCCTTTTTATCAGTCTTAATATCATTCCAGGTATAAAAGATATTAAAATAACAAGCATTTCCAAGATATGTTTTGGTTTTATTTTTTTCAATTTGTTTAGCATTTGTCCCTCCATTAATAGAATATTTCATCATAATTATAATTCATAAAAAATTCTCTTGCATTTGAGAAATATTCCTTATAATTGTCTTTATTTAATAACTTTGATTCCCTTTTCATTTTTTCTGCTATATACTCATTTATTTTTTCTAAATAATGTGAATAATCTTTATAATTATCTAATTTTATTCTCCTATCATTTTTTGTTGTAATGCTACATATAATTTCAATGGAAATACAAATTTTGCCAATGCACATTTTATAAAAATTCTCTTGCGCACAGGGAATTGTTTTAATATTGTATTAATATCTTGTCCATCCAAATTTTTTTTACATTTATTAATATTTTCTATTATTTCTTTTTTCAAATGTTTTTCTTTTATCAAACTATATGTTTTACTATATAGCAAATGCTCTACCATTCTTATATTTATTGATTTTTTATATTCTTGTGGTAATTGATTTTTAAATTTTTCATATGTTATATCATAAAAACTCAAATCTTCTAATCTATGGTTAGACGCTGAGTTTTCTCTTTGAAAATAGTTATATAAACATTCATCTATATATACTATTTTTTGTGCATAAAATCCTGCAACAGGTATAACTGGCAATTCTTCACAGTTCTTTATTCCTACAGGATATTTTATATTGTGTTCTACTAAAATTGATTTTTTTATTAATTTTGCCCAAGATGTTATTGGTAAATATGAAATACATGTTTCTTTGGTTATTTCTATATTATTAAAAGTATTATATTTTGCTTCTATTTTTCTTCCATCTTTATATGTTATATAATAACCTACAAATACAAAATCTGCACCATCTTCAACTTTTTCCATCATTTTTTTAGTTGCTTGCTTTTCATACCAATCATCTGAGTCACAAAACATTATATATTCAGACTTTGTATTTTCTATTCCTCTATTTCTTGAATATGATACTCCCATATTTTTTTCATTTTCAAGAAGAATAATATTATTATATTTTTTTGTATATTCTTTTACAATTTTAGTTGATTCGTCTGTAGAACAATCATCTACTACTATTATTTCATTTACTCTATATTCTTGTTCTAATAGTGAATCTAAACATCTTTTTATATATATTCCTGAGTTGTAATTAGGTATTATAACTCCAATTGTTTTCATCTATTTTCTCTTCCTTTTCATAAAAAATCCCTTTACTATTCCCACAACAGTACCTATTCCATAAGCACAATGCAATACAAAGAAAATAAATGGGAGTAATAAATAGCTAATACTAAATCCATTTTTTATTGTTATTAGTATAATATTTAATATATTAAATAACAAATATGCACTTGTTAATAAATATACAAATATTGGAACATTAACAAATGCCATTATTACAGAAAATAAAATTCCTAACACAAATAAAAATGGTACTAAATGATATATTGAAAAACATTTTGGACAATAATGTAATGTTATTCCAATCCATTTTCCATTACCATATTTTTGTTTTATCATTCCTTTCAAATCACTTCTTGCATATCTATATGATTTAATATTGGGTGAAAGTAAAAACTTATATCCTTTTTGTTTCATTCTATAATGCATTTCATTATCTTCTGTTCTTGCTAAATTTTCATTATATGGTCCAACATCATCAAATACTTTTTTTCTGTACATTGCAAATGCCAATGTACTTACATATTCTTTACTTTCTTTTCTTCTAAAATCTGCAATTCCACATCCAAATATAGATTCTTCTGCTATTAATAATAATTTTTCTTTCCAATCATTATTTTGTGTTACACTTATGCATTTTCCTCCAACAATGTTTTCTCCATTTTCAATCTCTTTAACATTGTTCCAAATAAAATCTTTGTCAAAAAATGTATGTGCATCAACTCTTAGTACAACTTCTCCTGTAACTTCTTTTAATGCTACATTCCATCCTTTAGGTAAAGTTTTTCCTTTGTTTGTAAGTATTTTTATTTGATAAAAATCTTTTTCATTTTCTTTTTTAAATTCCTCAAAAACTTTTCTTGTTCCATCTGTTGATATACTATCAACTAATATTACTTCTATATCTTTATGTGGATAATCTTGTTTTTTTAATGATTCTAAACTTTTATCCAAAAATTTTTCTGCATTATATGCTATTATTATAAAAGATACTAACATCTATTTCTCCTATCTTAATACTCCTATTACTGTATCTATACAAATTTTCAAATCATGTAAAACAGAAAACTGTTTTAAATATTCTAAATTATATTTCATTTTACCTGGTAAAACATCTTCAACATATGCCACATCTGTATCTTTACCAGCCTTTACTGCTTTGTCTAATATTTCATCTTCATCTTTATATTTTATACTTGCAATTGATGTAACACCAGCAGGCAAAAGTAATGTTGCCATCATTTCATCTGTATATTTGTCAACATATTTTTTTACTTCTGGTCTTGTTCCAACAAATGTCATCTCACCTTTTAAAATATTTATTAATTGTGGTATTTCATCAAGTCTAACTTTTCTAATTACTTTTCCTACTCTTGTTATTCTAGCATCATTTCCAACTGTTACTAATGATCCTATTTGGTCTGCATTTTGTACCATTGTTCTGAACTTAAATATTCTAAATATTTTTCCATTTGTTGTAACTCTTTCTTGTCTATAAAATACTGGTCCTTTTGAGTCTATCTTTATTAATATTGCTAATATTAATAAAATTGGTGAAAGTATTATTAATAAGACTAATGAAAAGAATATGTCAAATATTCTTTTCATTACTAAACTAATTTTCTTTTTTGATATTATATCATAATATTCTTTCACTTTTTCATTTTTCATTTTTTCTGGTAATTTTTCATAATCTTTTAATATCATTTTAAATTTTCCTTTTTATTTACCATATTCTTTTAAAATATCAACAAAATTTGTTATTACATATTTTGCTTCTTCATCTGTTAATAATGAATATAATGGTAATGTTATTTCACATTTATAATAATCAAATGCATTTGGATAATTTTTTATATCAAATCCCAAATTTTTATATGCTGTAAGCATTGGTAATGGCTTATAATGTACATTTGTTGCAATTCCTCTTTCTGCCATTTTTATTATTATTTCATTTCTTGTTTTTTCATCAATTCCTTCTACTCTTGTTATAAATAGATGTCCTGATGATTTTGAATTTGTTTTTTCATCTTCATGATTTAATGTTTTTACTTGATGTCCTTTTAATGCATCTTCATATATTTTTATTATTTCATGTCTTCTTGCTACTAATTGTGGATATCTTTTTATTTGTGCTAATCCCATTCCTGCCATTATATCTGTCATATTACATTTGTAAGCTGGTTCTACTATATCATATTCCCATGCTCCTAATTGATTTTTATGTAATGCGTCTTTTGTTTGACCATGTAATGATAATAATTGATATCTTTTATAAATTGCTTCATTATCAAATTTATCATTTTTCTTCCATGTAACAGCTCCACCTTCTGCTGTTGTTAAATTCTTTACTGCATGGAATGAGAAACATGTAAAGTCTGCATATTCTCCTGCCATTTTACCATTTCTCATTGCTCCAATAGCATGTGAACTATCTGCCATTATTGCAATTCTTCCTAATTTTTCTTGTAATTCTGATGATGGTTTAAATATATTTGCTTTTTTCTCTACTATTTTTTGTATTCTATCATAATCACACATTACTCCACCAATGTCTACTGGTATAATTACTTTTGTTTTTTCTGTTATTGCTTGTTCTAATTTGTCATAATCCATTTCGAAATTATCTTTTTGAATGTCTACTAATACTGGTGTTGCTCCAACATGGCATATTACACTACATGATGCTGTATATGTATATGCTGATGTTATTACTTCATCACCAGGTCCAACTCCTAATACTCTTAATGTCATTTCCATTGCTGCTGTTGATGAATTTAAACATACTGTTTTTTCTGTTTTGCATAATTCTGTTATTTTTTGCTCAAATAATTTTGTTTTTGGTCCTGTTGTAATCCATCCTGATTTTATTGCGTCTATAACTTCCTCAATTTCTGCTTCACCTACATCTGGTGGTGAAAATCTAATGTTCATTTTATTTTCCATATTTCAACATTCCTTCCTTCATTACAATTTCTTATTTATAATGAATAAATTCTAATTATTGATTTAACTAGAATTTATTCAATTATTGGCATTTAAGTATTTGCTGTTGCTTCTACTTTTTGTGTGTTTTCATTTGTTTCCTTTTTTTCGTTAACAATCTTTTTATTAACTTCATCTGGCTCTTTATATGTTGGAACAACTTGTTTCATTACTTGTTTTACTTCTTCTTCAAGATTCATGTCATTATCTTTTATTTTACTTAATTTGTTTAGTTTACTTTCTAATTCTTCCATTCCTAAGTTCATTGGTTGTGATACAAAGATTTTATTATGTTTTGTTGCTGTTAATCCTTCTTCTGCCATTAATAATTCTTCATATAATTTTTCTCCTTCTCTTAGTCCTGTGAATTGAATTGGAATATCTACTCCTGGCTCATATCCAGATAATTTTATTAGGCTTATTGCTAAATCATAAATTTTTACTGGTTTTCCCATATCTAATACAAATATTTCTCCACCTTCTGCATATGTTATTGCTTGTAATATTAATCCAACTGCTTCTGGTATTGTCATGAAAAATCTTGTTATATCTTTATGTGTTACTGTTACAGGTCCGCCTTCTGCTATTTGTTTTTTGAATAATGGTATTACTGATCCATTGCTTCCTAATACGTTTCCAAATCTTACTGCAACATAGTCTGTTTTACTTACTTTATTTTTTGCTTGTATTATCATTTCACAAACTCTTTTTGATGCTCCCATTATATTTGTTGGGTTTACTGCTTTGTCTGTTGATATTAATACAAATCTTTCTACTCCAAATTCATCTGCACAATTTGCTACATTATATGTTCCAAATATATTGTTTTTTATTGCTTCTAATGGGCTATTTTCCATTAATGGTACATGTTTATGTGCTGCTGCATGGAATACTAGTTTTGGTGAATATTTTTCAAAAACTTTTCTTAGTCTTTCTTTATCTCTTACACTTCCAACTATTGCTTCTATTTTTGTTTTTGGATAATGTGCATCTAATTCCATTTGAATGTCATATAAATTATTTTCATATATGTCAAATATTATTAATTTTGCTGGATTGTATTTCATTATTTGTCTACAAAGTTCAGATCCTATTGATCCTCCTCCACCTGTAACTAATACATTTTTTCCTTTTATTAGGTCTGTAATGTTTTTATTATCAAGTTTTATTGTGTCTCTTCCAAGTAAGTCTTCTATTTCTACATCTCTTAAGTTATTCATTACTCCACCTTTTTTCATCATTTCTTCTGTACTTGGTAATACTCTTGTTCTTACTCCTGTTGTTTGACATATTTCTATTATATTTTTTCTTGATCTTTGTGTTATATTATCTATTGCTAAATAAATAATGTTTACATTTTTTTCTTTTACTATATCTGGAATATCATATCTTGTTCCTAATACTTTTACTCCTAATATGCTTTTATTTAGTTTATTTTTATTGTCATCTATCATTCCAACAATATTATACTTATCTTTCATTGTGTTGTTAACAGCTAATATTATTTCTTTAGCTCCCATTCCTGCTCCAATTATTAATAAGTTTTCTATTTTGTTTGGTTCTTTTTCTGCATTTTTGGGTCTTTTTACATTTGACATTCTTGATAATATTGATCTTCCAGCAATTCTATATAATACGAATATTCCTGATATGAATATTCCTGACAATATGTTTATTCTTGCTCCAAAATAATCGAATTTTAACATATTGCTTATTACTATCATTAATATTGTTGATAAAAATCCACTAATTAGATATTTAATGTAATCTTCTCCTATTTCATATCTTATCATATCCCTATACATTTGAAAAACATTTAAAAACACTTCATATACTAATACTGCAATACACATTTCTTTTGTAAATTCTAATAAATCTGTTATTTGTGTATTTAGGAATAATAATGATGTTACATAGCTTCCAATTACTACTATTACATCTATTAATACTAATGCTAAATGTCTATATTTTTTTGCTAAATTTATAATTTTCATCTTTTCCCCCTCTTTGACATTTTTTTATCTTTTCATACTATATCACTTATCATTTTATTTGACAAGATTTTTCGTACATTTTTTCTTGGTAATTTATGCTTAGCCAATTGTTTTTTATTGAATAACTTTATTTATAATATTTTTTATGCTGGGGTTGAATATTTTTATTTGTTACTGTATAATATATGTTATATGGGGATGTAATGGTTTCGACATTATATCTGAAGCATGAATAGCGAGTAGTGGATTCTCGTTTGCCACTATAAAAACGGGAAATTAAATATAAACGCTGATAATACAGAATTAGCATACGCTGCTTAGTTGCAACGTCGCCTCTAAAAGTATCCCCACATATTTTTAGTTGGTGTCATTTAGTGGGAAACAAAGCTATTTTTTCTATGGAAATAGTGGGTATTTAATAGATATATTTTTTAATCGCTTGTTTGTTTGTGGTTATTAGATGAATTTTAAAAATAAACTGCACTCGGAGAAGTTTGTGTGAATCTTATAGTGGACAGGGGTTCGACTCCCCTCATCTCCACCAAAAATACTCTATTTCAGGGTATTTTTTTATATCTGCCAATATCAAAAATGGCTATTTTTCAATGTTTTTTATTTGAAGTTATTTAAGTTTAATTAAAAATATTTCTGCTATTGCATTAACTATTGCATTATTTTTATTTGTTGTAAAATCCCTTGCATTTTCTTGAAAACCATTATATAATACTATGCATGTGAACTAAGTTTTCACTAATTAGTAAGAGGTTTTACTCTGACTTTTTAGTTTTACATATATAACCATTTACATCAATAAAAGTTATAAGGAGGAAATTATGTTAAAAATTTTTGAAACTTTGATTAATCTCTTAGCTGTATTAGCAATAGCTACTTTTGCACTTACACTTTTTTGCCAACGATTATCAAAAAAATCAAATTGGCAAACATCTCGGATAATTTCAAATTCATATTTGATTGTTTACGAATTAATTTACATTACAATTCACTATTTTTCTAACAAATCTTTTATTATAGATCTTGTTACTTTGGCAATTTGGGTTATCAATTTTGCAGTTAGCTATTATTTTTGGCAAGACAGAAAAAATCAATAAGAACAAAGTGATATAGTTGCTATCTGTTCTCACATAATTTAAGCACAAAAAGATGAAGTTGATAAATATCAGCTTCATCTTTTCTTTTTAATATATTGTTCCATTATTTTTACTATATTCATTAAATGCTTCTATACATTCATCTCTATCCATTTGTTTTAAATTTATTAAATCTTTATTTTTTCCTTCAAGATATTTATAAATTATATCATCTCTAAATCCAATATTTCCAGCATCTTCTTTAGTACATCCATAATATACTTCTTTTATATTTGACCAAATTATTGCTGATAAACACATTGGACATGGTTCACATGATGTATATAAAATATAATTTGATAAATCATATGTTCTTAATTTTTTACAAGCTTCTCTTATTGTTGTTACTTCAGCATGTGCTGTTGGGTCTAAATCACATAAAACTCTATTATTTCCTTCTGCGATTACATTTCCTTCTTTATCTACTATTACTGCTCCAAATGGTCCACCTTCATGATTTCTGCATCCATTTATTGATCTTTCTTTTGCTATTTTCATAAATTTATTCATAATTTTTCTTTCCTTTCTTTTTGTTGAAGTTTTCATTATTTTTATATCATATTTTTGCTTATTTGTCACTAAATTTATTTGTTTTCATATTATAAGTATATATATTAGAATGGGGGTTTTATGAATTATTTTAGACAAGATTCTATTATTTCTACAAATGTTAATTATAGTTACAATGTTTTTATTAAGGATTTGCACAAATTGACAAGCTTATATCCATTTATTTCTGTTGGCAGTATTGGAAAATCTATTATGGGAAAGGATATTCCTTTTATAAAAATCGGTAATGGTTCTAATGAAGTTTTTTATTCCGCTTCATATCATGCAAACGAATGGATCACAAGCATTGTTTTAATGAAATTTTTAGCTGATTATTGTTATTGCTATTCTAATAATTTAACTATTTTCGGATATCCCGCTAGTTGGCTTTTTAATGTTTCTACTATTTATCTTGTTCCTATGGTTAATCCTGATGGTGTTGATTTAGTTACAGGTGCTCTTCCTACAAGTTCTCCATCATATACTCAAGCTTCAAAAATTGCTTATGGCTTTGCTACTATTCCTTTTCCAAATGGCTGGAAAGCAAACATTAGAGGTGTGGATTTAAACTTACAATTTCCAGCTGGTTGGCAACAAGCACGTGCAACAAAATATTCGCAAGGTTTTACTCGGTCCAGCTCCTCGTGATTTCGTTGGATATGGTCCTCTTACAGAACCAGAATCACTTGCAGTTTATAATTTTACTCTTCAACATAATTTTAGACTTATTCTTGCATATCATTCTCAAGGTGAAGTAATTTATTGGCAATTCCAAAATTATAATCCTCCTTATAGTTTTGAAATTGGAACTCAATTTGCTAATGTTAGTGGGTATTCTTTAGAATCAACTCCTTATAATTCTAGCTTTGCTGGTTATAAAGATTGGTTTATTCAAAATTATAATAGACCTGGATATACTATTGAAGTTGGTCTTGGTACTAGTCCTCTTCCTCTTTCTCAATTTGATAAAATCTATTCAGATAATTTGGGTATTTTAGTTTTAGGTTCAATTATATAAAAAGAGTATCAAATTGATACTCTTTCTCTAATTATTATTTGTTGTTCTTGGCATATATGGAATCAATCTTCCTGCAAAATCTTTAAAGTTTTGAGATTGCAAAATTACTTTACCAGGTCCTACTAATTTTGTTAAGAATAAACCTTCTCCTCCTAAGAAAATATTTCCTAATCCACTTATTGTTTCAATACCATATGATACACTTGGCTCAAATGCAACAACATTTCCTGTATTAACTTTTATAATTTCTCCTGGTGCTAAATCTTTTTGGATTATATCTCCATCAACTTCCAAAAAGATTTTTCCATTTCCTGTAGCTTTTTGAAGCACAAATCCTTCTCCTCCAAATAATCCAGCTGAGAATTTTTTTGTAAATGCAACACTTGTTTCTACATTTGATTCAGCACATAAAAATGCTCCTTTTTGGATCATCATTCCCCCTGGCAATGTTGCTAAATCTAAGTCAATAATTCCTCCTGGTACTGTTGACGCAAATGCTACCATTGCTCCATCTTTTTGTGCTGTATAATTTGCCATAAATATTGATTCGCCTGTAAACATTCTTCCTAAACTTTTCATTATTCCACCACGAGCATTTGTTGCCATTGATATTCCATCTGATTGGTATGCCATTCCTCCTGATTGTGTATATACTGTTTCTCCTGCTCTTAATTTCATTTCAACTACTGGTACTGTTTCTCCTATAATTTTATAATCCATTTTATCCTCCTCTATTTGGGTATTTATCCTTAAATATATCATATATATTTATAATTTTCTATATTTTTAAATATTTTTATTTTTTATAAAATCTCCTGTAAATTCTTCTGCTAATATGTCCATACTTATACTATCATAATATTTTCCGTTAATAAATTTGCATTTTCTTCTTCTTCCATTTTCTTGGAATCCACATTTTTTATAACATTTTAATGCTCTTTCATTAAATTCCATTAAATCTAGTTTTATATTATGTAAATTTAAATATCTAAATCCATATTCTAATATAAGTCTTATTGCTTCTGTTCCATATCCATTATCTCTATAATCTTTATCTCCTATAAATATTCCTAGTGTTGCATTCCTATTTATATCATCTATTTGTTCTAATGATATTGTTCCTATCATTTTATCCTCTTCCAATGTAACTATTACAAATGTTGCTGTGTCTTTACTTACTCTTGATAAGTATTCTTTTTCTGTATCTAATGTTACACTTGCTCCACTTCTTCCGATATAATCTGTTGTGTTAAAGTCATTTAACCATTCTGTGAATTGTTCTACATCTTCACTATTTCTTGGTGATAGATATATTCTTTCTCCTACTAATTTCTTGAAATATTTCATATTGTGCCCTCCTATTTTACAATTTACTATATATTAACAAAAAAAGAGATAATTATCAATCTTTTTTGTTAATTATCTGCTTTTTCTTTATTTACAAAATCTATGTTTTCCTATTGTTACAGTCATTGGTCTTGACCAAATCCATTTATTTGTAGCTGTACTAGGATTAAAATAATATATTGCCCCATAAGATGGATCCCATCCATTTAAAGCATCTTGTGCTGCCTTTTTTGCAGTTGTATCTGGTGTCATATTTATTTGTCCATCAGCTACTGCATCAAATGCTCCACTTTGATATACTACTCCTGATATAGTGTTTGGGAATTTACTACTTTTAACTCTATTAAGAACTACTGCAGCTACTGCAACTTGCCCTGTATATGGTTCGCCTCTTGCTTCTCCATAAACAACTCTTGCTAGTAAATTTACATTTGATGAATTGTTTGAAGATGATGAAGAAGATGAATTAGATGTTATCCCCATTGCTTTAAGTGTTTGTGTCCCTGCAATTCCATCTACTGAAAGCCCATTTTTCTTTTGAAATTTTTTAACAGCTGATACTGTTTGGCTTCCATATATTCCATCTACAGACCCACTATAATATCCCCATCTTTTTAATTTTTCTTGTATTGTTCTTACTTCACTACCTCTTGAGCCATATTTTGATAATGCTTCAACTTCAGAATTCCAACTCATTAATACAACATCACAAGCTACTATTAAACCTAATAAAAGTATAATAAATATAATTTTCTTTTTCATAACAAAAATCTTTCCTTTCTTTTGCTAAAGGCAGACATAGTAATAAAATTTTGTTTTTTAATACTATTTTTCCTCTCTTTAATGTTTTTGTTATTATTTCCAAAAATTAAATTTATTATACTTTCTTTTATAATGATTTTATCGCATTTCTTGCTAGTTCATCACATCTATTATTATATTCATTATCAGCATGTCCTTTTACTTTTATAAATTCAACATTATGTTTTTGGGTTAAACTATATAGTTCTTGCCATAGTTCTTTATTTTTTACAGGATCTCCACCTGCTGTTTTCCAGCCTTTTTTTATCCAGCCATATATCCATTTTTGATTAAACGCATTTACAGTATATGCACTATCACTATACACTTGTACATCACTTTTTACTTTTAAGCATTTTAATGCTTCTATTACGGCTGTAACTTCCATTATATTATTTGTTGTATCTTTCTTTCCTCCAGATATTTCTTTTTTTGCACCTTTGTACATTAAAATTGCTCCCCAACCACCTGGTCCTGGATTTCCTGAACAAGCACCATCTGTATATATAATAACTTTTTCTTCCATTTGTTAATATCCTTTCATACCATTGTATAAATTTCTAAAATTTTCTTGTATATCTAGCTTTTTTGTGATAAGATTATATCAATAATTTTTAGAAATTACAAGGGAAATTTAAAGAAAGGAAATCTTATTATGAGCAATGTACTAGGAATAATTTGTGAATATAACCCATTTCATAATGGTCACTTATATCACTTGAATGAAGCAAAAAAACTTACAAATTCAGACTATTCTGTTGCTGTAATTTCAGGTAATTTTTCTCAAAGAGGAGATCCAGCAATTGTTAGTAAATGGGTAAAAACTGAAATGGCTTTAAAATGTGGTGTTGACTTAGTATTAGAGTTACCTACTATATATTCAATTTCTAGTGCTGAAAATTTTGCATATGGTGCAATAAAAATTCTTGATTCACTTAACCTTGTTGATTATTTGTGTTTTGGAAGTGAATGTGGAGATATTTCTATTTTAGATGATATTGTTCAAGTTCTTGTTGAAGAACCAAAAGCATATAGAACATTGCTTTCTCATGAATTATCTACTGGTGTTTCCTTTCCTAAAGCTAGAGAAAAGGCTTTAATGATGTATCTTGGTAATATGAGAAGATTTGCTAATGTGCTCTCTTCTCCAAATAATATTTTGGGAATTGAATATTTAAAGGCCTTGAAAAAACAGGATTCTTTCATTCAACCTGTTACTATAAAAAGACAAGAAGCTGAACATAATAACAACATGTTTTCTTCTTCATCACGTTTTGCAAGTGGTTCAGCAATCCGTTCTGCTTGTATTTCTCCTAATATTGACCAATTACAAAAATATATGCCTGAAAATTCTTTTTATTTATTGGAAGATTGTTTGAAAAAAGGAAATTATGTTAAAGATTTATCTGCTTTTGATAAGGAAATCTTATATACATTAAGACGTATGACTATTGCTGATATTGCTAATTTACCAGATGTTTCTGAAGGTTTGGAATATGCAATTAAAGATGCTGCAAATTCATGTAATAGTGTTGTTGAATTATTAACTTTAATTGATACTAAAAGATATACTAAAACTAGACTTCAAAGAATTCTTTTATATGCAATTCTTGGTATTACAAAAGATGATATGCAACTTTCCAAAAAGGTTACTCCATATATAAGAATTCTGGGTTTTAATGAAAATGGTAAAAAAATCATTAGTGAAGCTTCAAGAAGAAATCCAAAATTAAATCTAATTACTTCTCCAAAAAAGTTTATGGATGGTTCTTCTAATAAAAATTTGAAGCATTTACTTCAAAAAGATATTTGGGCTTCTAATGTTTATACTTTGGGATTTGAATATGAATCTAAATCTAATTTGGACTATACTCATAAGTTAATAATAGTTTAAAAGAGATGAATTTTTTCTAATTCATCTCTTCTTTTTTTATTTTTCAACCCATTTTATTAAGTCTAAATTTGCACTTTCTAATAACATTTCATGTTTTGGCATAACTCTAAATGAGTATCCATAATTTCCACCTGATATTAAATCTATTTTTGCTGAATAATAATATTTTTTATTTTCATCATCTTTTCCATCAAGTTTCATTGGTATAATTTTTACATCTTGAACAGATCCATCATCTAAAAATTTTCCATAATATACTTGTGCTTCAATATGTCTTACATCAATATTTGGTAATGTTACAACACATTTTACTTCTATTTGATTTCCTGCATCTAATGTAATATTATCTGCATTTCCTTCAATTTGTTCTATTTGAACATCTTTCCAATTTGTTGTAATATCTTTCTTCCATACACTATATTCTGTAACTGATTCTAAATTTGTATAATATTTCTTTGTTAAATTACATAATGGAATATATAATTGATTTGTATAATCTACTAACATTCTTGCTGTACTATATTTTCCACCTGTTGACATGATTGAGTTCTTCATGTATTGCATCCATTTTTTAGATATTCCATTTTCATCTTTTGCATAATATGCTGGTATTATCTTATTTTCTAATGTATAATACATGCTTTGGCTATCTGCAATATCTTGTTCTTCATATGATGGATATTCTGCATTTGTTCCAATTGTCCAACCATTTTTTTGGTTATACCCTTCTGCCCACCAACCATCTAAAACGCTAAAGTTTACAACTCCATTTACAGATGCTTTTTGTCCACTTGTTCCAGATGCTTCCATTGGTCTTCTTGGATTATTTAGCCAAACATCTACACCACTTACTAAATATCTTGAGATTTCTATACTATAATTTTCTAATATAAATATTTTTCCTTTGAATTGTGGCATCATTGATACTTCATGTATTTGTTTTATTAAATCAGCACCATATCTATCTGCTGGATGTGCTTTTCCTGCAAATACTAATACCACTGGTTTATCTGTATTATTTAATATTTGTGTTATTCTTTCTAAATCTTTAAATATTAATGTTGCTCTTTTATATGTTGCAAATCTTCTTGCAAAACCTATCATTAATGTGTCTGGATGTAAGTTTGCCAATGCTTCTCCTATTGCATCATAACTAACACCTTCTCTTCTTAATCTATTTATTAGATTTTGTTTTATTACATTAATTAATTTTTGTTTTCTTTCCATATGAACTTCCCATAATTTATCATCTGGAATTGTGTCTATTTTTTTCCATACATCATCTTCATGTATATTGTCTTGCCAATATGGTATTAAATATTTGTTATATAAGTCTTTTAATTTTGGTGCTAACCATGTGCATGTATGAATTCCGTTTGTTACATATGTTATAGGAGATTCATTTGGTGCTATATGTGGCCATACTTCTGAGAATAGTTCTCTTGATACCTCACCATGTAATTTACTTACACCATTTTTCTTTCCTGCTATTTTTAATGCTAGTATTCCCATATTAAATCCTTGCTCAAGATTATCACATGGTTTCATTCCTAGTTTTAGGAATTCTTCTCTTGTTAATCCTAAACGTGGCCAGAAATCTTTAAAATATTTTTCTACTAATTCTATTGGGAATATATCATTTCCTGCTGGAACTGGTGTATGTGTTGTAAATACTGTTTTTGATGATGCTATATCTCTTGCTATATCAAATGATACTTGTTTATCTCTTATTGTATTTTTTATTAATTCTAAGTTTAAGAATGCTGAATGTCCTTCATTCATATGGTATACAGTTGGTGTTAATCCTAATTTTTTTAATGTGTTAACTCCTCCCATTCCAAGTATGATTTCTTGACGGATTCTCATTTCTTGGTCTCCACCATATAATTTTGCTGTTGTTCCTCTGTCTTCTTCTGCATTTATATCTACGTCTGAATCTAATAAATATAATTTTATTCTTCCTACATTAATTTGCCATACTTTTAAATATATTCTTCTTGCTGGGAATTTTACATATGTTATAAAATCATTTCCATCTTTATCTTTAACAGGATGTATTGGTAAATCTGCTAGATTTAAGTCTTTATATTCTGGATGTTGTATTCCATCTTTGTCTATTCTTTGATGGAAATATCCATTTTTGTACATTAAACCAACTGCTACTAATGGAATACCTAAGTCACTTGCTGATTTTAAATGATCTCCTGATAATATTCCTAATCCTCCTGAATATATTGCTATTGTTTGATCTAATCCATATTCTGCTGAGAAATATGCAATTAAATCATTTTTATTTTCTGGATATTTTTGTGCAAACCATGTATTTTTGCTTGCCATATATGAATCAAAATTCTCAACTATTTTGTCATAATCTTTTACAAATTGTGCATTGTTTTCTGCTTCTTCTAATTTTTCTTGTGATATGTGTTTTAAAAATTTAACTGGATTTTTATCACATTTTTCCCACAAGTCTCCGTCCATTGTTTTTAATAATCTTAAAAATTCAGTATTCCATGCCCACCATAGATTATTTGCTATTTCATTTAATCTATTTATTCTTTTTGGTAGTTGTGGATTTACTGTAATCCTATTAAATATGTACATTATTTATTTCCTCCTAAGTTATTTTCTTTTCATTTTTCTTTTCGTAATCGTTTATATTATCTACTAAAAAAATTTTTTTGTCAATAATTCCTATCAAAAAAGCGAAAATTTAATTTCGCTTATTTATAATTTATCATTTTGGTATCAAATTTATTTATCATTTTTGCACAACTTACTAGTTCTTTTGACATTTTAGGATTTACATCATTTTTTGTTTTATATTTTACTTTATGTTCAAAGCTTGCCCAAAAGTCCATTGCTAATGTTCTTATTTGAATTTCACATTTTACATATATTGTTTTTTGTGTTAGTTTTACTGGTACTTCTACAATCATGTGATAACTTGAATATCCACTTTCTTTTGGATTTGTTACATAATCTTTTTCTTTTAATACATGTATGTCTGGTATTTGTTTTACTAAATCTCTAATAAAAAATATGTCATCTTTTAGTGTACATACAATTCTTATTCCTGCAATATCATTTATTTTTTCTATTAAATTTAAATATGTTTTGTCATATTTTTTCTTTTCCATTTTCTTTACAATACTTTTTGGTTCTTTTATTCTTGTGTCTATATGGTCTATCAAATCATAATTATATATTAATTTGAATTCGTCTTTTATTATATTCATTTGTAATTCTAATTGCTTTAATGCTGACTTGTAAAAAAACATTAATTTTTCAAATGGTTCTTCTTTCACATCTAATTTTTCATTTTTGTTTTCTATACATCTTTCTATTATCATTAAATCATTTTCTCTCATAAATTCCTCCATTTTAGTTATATTCATTTGTTTTGGATATATAACTTAACTTCCGTTTTCATGATATGATTCTATACATATTTTGTTGCCAAATTATTTCTTATTTGTGTTCTTGATGTGAATTAATTCTTATATTTTTATTAACTTAAAATCTAGTCCGTCTGCACTTACTAATTTTAATTCTATTCCTTGTATTTTTCCTTCAACTGCATCATATATTGAATTTCCATGTAAATGTCCATAATAACATCTTTTTACATTATATTTTTTCATTAATTCTATAAATTTCATTTCTTCTTCTGATAAAATTTTGTTTTTTGTAATTGGTGGATAGTGCATAAATACTATTATTTCTTTGTTCTTTCCTGCTTTTTTTGCTCCATCTTGTAATGATAATTCTAGTCTTCCTAATTCTCTATTTATTAATTTTTCGTCTATTTCTTCATCTACAAGACTCCATCCTCTTGTACCACATAAAATTTTGTTTTCATATTCAAAACTGTTATTATATAAAAAGTCTATATTTTGAAATTTATTTTCTTTTAGGAATTTTCTCATACTTGTAACTGTTGTCCACCAATAATCATGGTTTCCTTTTAACATAATTTTCTTTCCTGGTAGACTGTTTAAATATTCAAAATCTGGTATTGTATCTTCAATATATGTTGCCCATGAAAAATCTCCTGGTAATACTACCAAATCTTCTTCTTTTACTTTTTCATTCCAATCTTTTTTTATTTTTTCTTCGTGTTTTGTCCAATTATCTCCAAATATATCCATTGGTTTTGGATTTTTGAATGATAAATGTAAATCGGCAATTACGAATATTGACATTCTTTTATTTTCCCTTCTAAAGTTTCTTCTTGAAACTGTAATTATTCACCTATTTTTAAATTTGGAACTGCATTAAGTGTATTGTCTGATATGTCTCCATGTAAATATCTATAATATCCTGCTGATCCTATCATTGCTGCATTGTCTGTACATAGTTTTAAATCTGGTTTATATATTTGTACATTTAATTTTTGACCTAATTTTTCGAATTCTTCTCTTATATGTGTATTTGCAGATACTCCTCCTGCTAATACTACTTTTTTTATTCCTGTTTGTTTTATTGCTTTTTCTATATTTTCTGTTAATACTTCTGTTACTGCTTTTTCAAAGCTCATACATAAATCTGTTTTGTTTACTTCTGGATTTTTGTGATGTAAATTTATTACTGCTGTTTTTATTCCACTAAAACTAAAGTCTAAATTTTCAAAATGCGTTTTTGGAAAATTGATTGTTGCTTTTCCTTGCTCAGCTAATTTATCAATCTTTGGTCCTCCTGGATATGTTAATCCAATTACTCTTGCAACTTTGTCAAATGCTTCTCCAATTGCATCATCTCTTGTTCTTCCCAATACTTCCATATCACAATAATCTTTTACATATACAATTTGTGTATTTCCTCCAGATGTTAACATACATAAAAATGGTGGTTCTAAGTCTGGATGTGTTATATAATTAGCTGATATATGTCCTTCTAGGTGGTTTACTCCTACAAGTGGTTTGTTTAATGCATATGCTAAACCTCTTCCATATGAGACTCCTACTAATAATGCTCCTACTAAACCTGGTCCATATGTTGGTGCTATTACATCTATATCTTCTAATTTTACATTTGCTTGTTCTAATGCTAATTTTGTTACTCTTGAAATTGCTTCTATATGATTTCTTGATGCAATTTCTGGTACAACTCCTCCAAATTGTTCATGTATTTTTATTTGTGTATCTATTACATTTGACAAAACCTCTCTGCCGTTTTTTACAACGGCTACAGAGGTTTCATCACAGCTTGATTCTATTCCTAATACTAATGTTTCTTTCAATTTAGTTCTGTCCTTTCATTTTCTATTAGTTTATCTATGCTAATCCAAATATTTTTAATGCTATTCCTAATATTGCACTTGTCATTTTACTTATTAATGGTGAAATCATATTTCCTGCAATTCCTGATATCCATATAACTAAAAATATTATATAAAATATTCTTTCATTTTCTATAAACCATGTTTTTGCTCCTCTTGGCAATATTGGAAGAAATATTTTTGATCCATCTAGTGGTGGTAATGGTATTAAATTAAATACTCCAAGTCCTATATTCATTGTTATTATATATGCAACCATTGTCATTATAACACTTCCTACAGTTGTTGTTATAAATGTTATTTTAGCAAATTTTATTATTGCACAATATATTAGTGCAAATATTAATGCTGTTATAAAATTCATTAATGGTCCTGCAAATGATACTATTGCATCTGCTTTTTCTACTGATATATTTCTATTATAATTTCTTGGGTCTATTTCTACTGGTTTTCCCCATCCAATATGTGCAAATAATAACATTGCTATTCCTAATGGATCTATATGATCAAATGGGTTTAAGCTTAATCTTCCTTGTCTTACTGGTGTGTCATCTCCTAATTTATATGCTGCAAATGCATGTCCAAATTCATGAACTGTTATTGCTATTAATACTGCTGGAACTGATAATAATAAATCTATTATTCCGTCTGTTCCATAGCTAAATAATGATATTATTACTAATATTCCTGCTACTATATATAGTGTTTTCTTGTCTATACCGTATCCAAACATAAATCTTTCTCCTATCTTACTTTTTTACTTTATATAATATATCATATTTGATTTTAAATTTCAATTGAATTATATAAATTTACAAAAGAGACACACTTCATAGAGCGTGTCTCTGATTTACATTAATTTAATGGTTTCATTGTTGGGAATAATAATACATCTCTAATTGATGCAGAATCTGTTAATAACATAACTAATCTATCAATTCCTATTCCTAATCCTCCTGTTGGTGCCATACCGTATTCAAGAGCATTAATATAGTCTTCATCCATCATTCCTGCTTCATCGTCTCCATTTTCTCTTGCTGCAATTTCATCTTTGAATCTTTCATATTGGTCTATTGGATCATTTAATTCTGAGAATGCGTTTCCGTATTCTCTACCATCTATGAATATTTCAAATCTTTCTGTTAATCTTGGATCTTTTTGTGATTTTTTAGCTAATGGTGATATTTCTACTGGATAGTCATATACAAATGTTGGTTGTACAATAGTTTTTTCAACATATTCATCAAAGAATAAACTGATAATGTTTCCTCTTTTTTCTTTTCCTACTGGAATTTCAATTTTTCTTTCTTTTGCCAATGCTACAGCTTCTTCATCTGTATTTATTTCATTGAAATCTACTCCACAAGCTTCTTTTATAGCATCTATCATTGTGATTCTTTTCCATTCTCCGCCTAAGTCTATTTCTTTTCCTTGATATGTTATTTTTGTTGTTCCACATACTTTCATTGCACATTTTTTGAATATTTCTTCTGTTATATCCATCATATCATGATAATTTTCATATGCTGAATATAATTCTATTGATGTAAATTCTGGGTTATGTCTAATGTCCATTCCTTCATTTCTGAATATTCTTCCCATTTCATATACTTTGTCATATCCACCTACAATTAATCTTTTTAAGTTTAATTCTGTTGCTATTCTTAAATACATATCTATGTCTAATGTATTATGATGTGTTATGAATGGTCTTGCTGTTGCTCCACCTGATATTGTATTTAATATTGGTGTTTCAACTTCTAGATATCCTTTTTCATCTAATATTCTTCTTATTTCTGCTATAATTTGGCTTCTTTTTCTGAATGTTTCTTTTACTTCTGGATTCATTATTAAGTCAACATATCTTTGTCTATATCTTAAATCTACATCTTTTAGTCCATGGAATTTTTCTGGTAATGGTCTTAATGATTTTGAAAGTAATACTACTTCTTTAGCATGTACAGATATTTCTTCTGTTCTTGTTTTAAATACAAATCCTGTTATTCCAATTATATCTCCAATATCAAATGTTTTGAATGCTTTATAACTTTCTTCTCCTAAATCATTTATACTTACATAACTTTGAATTTTTTCATCACTATCTAATATTGTGCAGAATGATGCTTTTCCCATTATTCTTTTTGCTATTATTCTTCCTGCTACAGATACGTCTTTTTGTTCAAATTTTTCGTAGTTTGCTTTTATTTCTCCTGCTGAGTTTGTTCTGTTATATTTTGTTATTTCAAATGGGTTTTTTCCTTGTTCTTGTAATTCTTTTAATTTATCTTTTCTTATTTGTATTAAGTGGTTTTCATCTACTTCTATTTCTTGATTTTGGTTATTTTGATTTTCTTGCATTTTACTCTCTCCTCTTTTTTATTACTAACATCAATAATTATAATGTATTTTTAGCTAAAAATCAAGTTTTCTATGTAAAGAATTTTGATTTCTTACCACATTTGTGACATAATATTTTTTTGATAATCTAATATTGTTGTTTTTTGTTTACTTATGGAAAAATTTGTTATATAATAACAGAAAATAAAAGATGAAAGGAAAATAAAATGGGTAAATCAAAAGAAAATCAAGAAGTAGTTGTTCTTATCTAAGAAATAGCAAAATTTCAATTAATATAAGTGATGCTAAGACTAAAGGTTATACAGCTTGCTCTAGATGTAATCCATAGTAATATAAAAAAAACAGCTAAATTCATAAAATAGCTGTTTTTTTATGGAGCGGTTAAGCAACAGCTTACGAACCATAACGCTCTCTTTCTAAAAATATTATATATGAATTCTTATTAAATTTCAATGGGAGTATGGAGAATTTTGTTATTTTATAGTATAATATATTCAAAATTAAACTTGATTCTATATTAGGAGGAAGTATAATGGATATAAGATATGCGGTAAGAGTATTTGCTTTTAAAGATAACAAGGTTGCCTGTATTAAATATAAGAATATTAACAAAGATTATTTTGATATACCTGGTGGAAAGATTGAAGATGGTGAAACTGAAATACAGACTTGTATAAGAGAATTTAAAGAAGAAACCGGAATGGATATTAATGATTTAAAATGTATTGGAAATGTTGAAATTATATATCCAGGTAAAAATAAAAAATTTGTTATGAAAACATATATCGCAAATAAAGTGAATGGTAACCCATTGGATTTAGATGATAACTATGCTTATTGGTTACCTATAAATGAATTAACTAAGAATGAAAAAAGATTTGCAATAACTCATTTGTTAGATGATGATTTAATTAATTATTTTGAATCAGAGAAAATCAATATTTTATTTACTTGCGATGATAATCATAATATTACTAATATGGAAATAAAGGAGGCATAAAATGAATGCAAATTTGTGGACACAATTACTTATAGCAATAGTTCCTGCACTTATTACTGGTGTTGGAAGTTTAATAATTGCTATTAAGAAATGTAAGAATGAAATTAATACACTTGAAACTAATAATAAACACGAAATAGAAAAATTAATGAAACAACATAAAATAGATATTGAAGCATTAAATGAAAAACATAGACTTGATATAGAAACTAAAGAAAAAGAACATCAATTAAAAATTGAAGAGATAAAAGTTCAAAATGAACAAGAAATATTAAAAAGAGAGAAAGAATTATCTAATTCTGCAATGTATTCAATGATGGGAGATGCAACTAAGGATTTATTTGCAGGAATATTTAACTCACCTGAATTTAAAGAAGAAATGAGTAAAAAAATTAAAGAAGGATTTAATAAGAAATAATTATTATGGAGATACAAAATGGGATTTAATGAAAAGGAAAATTCCTTAGAATATTGGGATAATATACATAGTAAATATGAACGAAATGAAATAAAATTAGACGACTGGTTGGATAAGTTTGAAACTATAATAGATAGTTGCTCAACTCCTATTTTGGATTTAGGGTGCGGAAGTGGTAATGATACTTTGTATTTAATTAACAAAAATAAACAAGTTATATCTTGTGATCAATCTAGCAATGCAATTAATAATATTAAAAAAAACTTTCCAGAAGTGTATGATACTAAGTGTTTTAATATGCTTGATGGAATGCCATTTGATAATAATTCGTTTGAACTAATAATTGCTGATTTATGTTTGCATTATTTTAAAGAAAAAGATACATTTGAATTATTAAATGAAATAAGACGCATTCTTACTGTTGGAGGACACTTAATTTTTCAAGTTAATTCAGTAAATGATGTAAATCACGGTGCTGGTCAAGGTAATGAAATAGAACATCATTTATATGAAACATCGGATAAAAGATTAAAAAGATTTTTTGATGAAAAAGACATTAAGTTTTTCTTTAAAGATTTTGATATCGAATATTTAAATGAAGAAATAATGACAAGATATAAATTAGAAAAAAGATTATATAGAGTTTGTGTTAGAAAAAAGTAAAGGGTATGGGAATTCCCATAGTAGAATTTATGCGGGAGTATAAATTCAGTGCTGGCTAGACACAACTTTTACTACCATACTCTAAAAAATATAAAAAGAGGATTAAATTATTTTGATAATTTTTTCCTCTTTTTTAAAGATTATTTACACAAAAACATATTCATTTAAGACAATTTCTTCAGCCATATTCTTGTAATTATTCATTAACTTTGTCCATTCTAATGGATTTAATTCTTTATTTTTTTCAGGCAATCTTTCATCATTTTTAATATAATCATCCATTAGTATTTTGTATAAACTTTCGCAAGAATCACTGACTAAAAGAAGATGATGAGTAAGTTTATTTGTCATTAAAAGTGTTTCATAAAGTGCTTGTTTATTTTGAGCAATAAAGTGTAATCTTGATATTCCATATTTGCCAATTCTTCCACATTCTTCATCCTTTTCTAAATATAAATTTGGTATTAAATAATCTCCTTGTCTTGTATATTTTATTTCCATATTTTTATCATTCCTTTCTTAATTTTTAAACATTTATTAGTTCAGTTTTTGGTATTAGAATTAAAGTATCAACTATATTATTGCCTTCAATATAGGGACAATTTATTATTCCATCTACATAGAAATGTTCTTTCATCAAGTCAAAATAATTGTTTAATTCTTCTTCGGTATATTGATTGTTTTCCATTTTTACTAATGACATAATTGTATAATCATTTTCTAATTCTAATAATTTTTCTTTATTAATTTGTTCTTTATAGGTTATGCCAATGTTGTTATCAGCCAGTAATTCATTTAAATAATCAATATAATCTTGTGTACTTTTTGAGATAAATTCTTCTGTAAATTTGATGCTTTTTATCTCAATATTGAATTTATTATCTCTTGTTATTTCTATTGAAGATATTAATCTATTAATTAATTCTTTTTGTGCTTTTCTATTTAAACTATCAAACAAATAAGTAAAACTTAAATTGTTTTTAAAGATAAAATCTCCATTATCTTCTTCATAATCTAACTTTTTAAGAAGTTCTACTGTGTATTCTTTAAAGTCATTATCTGGATCAAGAGTAGTTTTCTTTTTAGTTAGTTTATCAATTTTTTTTTTAATAACATCATTTTTATGATTAATTGTTTCTACATCTAAAGTAGAACTTAAATATAAATCTACTAATCTTTTTTCTTGAACTTTTAACTTTTCAATGGCTTTTTCTATTTCTTTTACTTCTTTACTTTTAGTAGAACTACAAGTAATTATTTCATTAGAATTATCATACATAAATCTAGTTAATTCATTTAAAATTCTTTTTAATTTATCTTCAATTTTATCTGAATTATAATGATAACCATAGCCTTTGCAACTAGTATTTTTACATCTTAAATGGTAGTAAACTTTGGTATTACCTTTATAAGTTTTAAATGATTCACTAGCAGCAAGTATCTCATTACATATTGGACATTTTACTAATCCTGCAAATAAATGAATATGCTCTCCGTAGTTTGGATGTTTATTCTTTTCTAGATTTGCTCTTGTCGTGTTCCAAGTATTTATATCAATGATTGACTCACAATAATTTTCAACTCTTAAAACATCTTGTGGCTTTCTTTTATACTTTCCATACTCAAATACACCAATATAAATAGAATTAGTTAGTATCTTATAAACTCTATCTGATGCCCATTTTCCTCGTTTTAAATAAGCGTTATTATCTTTCATAATGGTTGCAATATTTCTAGTTGATTGTCCTTTTTTACATAGTTCAAATATCTCTTTTACAACTTGTGCTTCAATAGGTTCTACTTCTAAATGACCAGTATCTTTATTTCTAATATAGCCATAAAGTGCCTTACTAGGGTGTATTTTTTCTAAAGCCATTTCTTCCATAGCACGTTTAGTTCTCGCTCCAATCTCTTTTCTTTCTCTTTGACCAAATACTAAATTCATTCCAAAAATCATTTCGCCATTAGCAGTAGATACATCGTAAGGTTCAAGTATTAATTCAATCTTAACATCGTGTTCTTCACAGTAATTAAGTAGCCAAAATCCATCATAGTTGTTTCTAGTTAATCTATCTACCTTTATTGCAACTAACTTATCAATTTTCTTTGATTTAATATCTTTAAGTAGTCTTTGCATTTCAGGTCTCATTAAATCCTTTCCAGAATGCCCTGCGTCATTATAAATATCTACTATATCATAATCATTCTTTTCACAATATTCTTTAATCATTCTAAGTTGTGAATCAATAGAATAACCATTATCTCTTTGGTCATCAGTAGACACTCTTACATAAACTCCACATCTCATAATTTTCCTCCTTTCCTTAAATTTTGAGAAATACTAAATACCTCTCATATGTTTCCTCACTCAAACGCCAAAAGTAAACCCTAAATTTGAAAAAAATTTAATTTTTTTTAATATTTCTCATTAGTTTCTTCAAATAAAGTGGGTTTTACGAAGTCAAATTTAATATATTTCTCTATATGTTTCCTCACAAATAAGCAAAATGTATAGTCTAAAATTAAAATTTTTTCAAAAATTGTGCAATTTCTTTAAAATTATACTTTTTATTATGTTCTTTAATATAAAAAGGCTTATTTGATATTTCATTAACTTTGTATTCAAGTATTGTAAGAGTAGTAGGATATGTAATCTGGTATTCAGTAGGTATTACTACTTGTAAGTTGGTGTGTAAAATAGTTTTAATTTGTCCTAATTTAACCTTATATTTAAATTCTTTTAAAATGTTGGTTAAATCTTTATTAGCTTTTAAATTTGCAATTACTTTAAATTCAAGCATGAAAAAAGTCCTCCTTTCTAGAAAGAGAACTTTTTAAGTTTTATATAAAATAAAAACTTACGAACAATTAAGTCCGTAAGTTGATTTCAAATGGAGCGGGTACCGAGAATCGAACTCGGGCCACCAGGTCGGAAGCATGGGATTCTGCCACTAAACTACACCCGCATCATCTAATTTTATTTAACCACATTTTTCTAAATTTTTCAATACATTTGCACATTTTATTCCGCTTTTTTTCCGTGCAATTTTGCACACTTGAGATCGCTTTTTTTCCGTGCATGCACAACTGAGATTGTTTTTCCTCCATGCAAAGTCACAAATTTTCACATTTATTAATATAATAGTATATAGGAAGTGATATCATGTTTGAATATATCAAAGAACAAGTACAAACAGTAACAGAAAACGACCCATCAATAAGTAATCCATTAGAAGCATTGCTTTGCCCCTCTTTTAAAGCTTTACTCTATTATAAATTGTCTCATTATTTCTACCAGCATAATCATTTACTCTTGGCAAGGTATATAAGTGAAAAATCAAAGAAAAAAACTGGAATTGAAATACATCCAGGAGCTAAAATTGGCAAAAGATTGTTTATAGACCATGGTACAGGAGTTGTTATTGGAGAAACTGCTGTCGTTGGAAATGATGTTACCCTTTTTCATGGTGTTACTTTAGGTGGAACTGGAAAAGAAAAAGGAAAACGCCACCCTACGATTGGGAACAATGTTTTTATTGGCTCAGGTGCTAAGATTCTTGGTAATATTGTTATTGGAAATAACGTCAAAATCGGTGCTAATGCTGTTATTTTGAAAGACGTCCCTTCTAATGTAACAATAGTAGGAGTTCCTGGTAAAATTGTAAAAACTTTATCTTAAACTCCTACTCTATTTCTATATATTTTCTTATTTTTTTACCCAAACTGAAACACTTCCACCATTACAGTAAAAAATCCCATTTCCTTCATTATCCACATACACTGTCTCTTTTACGTTTCCTGTGTAATCATAGAATGTTGAATTTGCTAATCTACTACCGACATTCATTGTTTTTCCACCACCTGGTCCATCACTCATAATTGTTACTAGTCCTGAGTTTGGATGCTCTTCATCTCCTGTTCTAATCCATGCAATAACATCATGATGGTCAAAATAATCTATTTGCTCTCCATAAGCATATTGTTTTCTGATTTGCATCATATTATCTAACATTTCTTTTTTGGCACAAACATTCTGAGATGGTATTCCGTAATAATCTCCATAAAATACACATGGTAATCCATCTTTCCTAAGTAAAATCAATGCATAAGCTAATGGCTTGAACCAATCAGATATCCATGAAAACAATGCTTGTCCTGGTTCTGTATCATGATTGTCTACAAATGTTACAGCTAAACCAGGCATCTCTTTTACTAGTGTATTTTCAAATATTCTTGCAAAATCAAAGTTTCCGTTACAATTAGATGCTTCGTAAAAATTATAATGTAATGGTACATCAAATAATGGAATTGTTGAATCAGTATTGTTAATATATGATTTTAATACATCTATATTTCTATTCCAATATTCCCCAACACATTGCAAATTTGGTCTTGATTCTTTCATGTTTTTTATCCAGTCTGCCATAAATCCTGATTTTATGTGTTTTACTGCATCCAACCTAAAATTATCAACTCTTGTAAAATCTAAGTACCATCTTCCCCATTTATTTAATTCTTCCACAACTTCCGAATTATTAAAATCTATATCTGCTCCCATTAAGTAATCATAATTTCCATTTTCTTCATCTACACTTTTATCCCAATGTTTTCCACTAAATCTGAATATTCCATTTTTTCTTCCACTTTCATCCCAATCTGTTCCATTAAAGTGTTTATAATTCCATTTAAAGTCTGAATATTTGTTATTTCTCATTGGGAAATTATATATTGTCCATGCTTTTATTTTAGTGGGCAATGTAGTATCTACATTTCTGTTTTGATATTCTTCTTCACTTGCATATACATTTTCTGCTTCATCTGCTCCTATTTTGTGATTTAATACTATATCTGCGTATACTTTTATATCATTTTCATGTAAATCCATTATTGCTTGTAAATATTCGTCCTTTGTACCATATTTAGTTTCTATGCTGCCTTTTTGATTAAATTCTCCTAAATCATATAAATCGTATACTGCATATCCTGCGTCATATTTACCACCTGAGCCTTTATATGCAGGCGGTAGCCATACATCTGTAATTCCAACTTTCTTTAATTCTTTTGCTTCTTGTGATACTTTTTGCCATAGTTTGTCCTCGGGTTTTAAGTACCATTCGAAATATTGCATTAGTATCCTGTTTTCTTTCATTTGTACCTTCCTTTCGGATATTATAGTATCATAACTACTCCTACTTTTCAAGAGTTTCCTATAATGTTAATACGGAGCTATAAATTAGAATTACAGACGCAAAAAATTTGCTTAATATAACTTTTTTCATCTATTATCTCTATTAATATACTTCCTTAAATAACTTGATTTGTTTAAAGTACAGTACAAATACTATATAACATTTTTTATACCAAAACAAACATAGTAAAATTTCACAATTATTTCATTTTTTTGCACATTATCATTAGTTGGTGCTCTACAATTACGCATAATTTCTATGCACTCTTTAGTTCCAAGCGTAATTTATCAGCAATCATCGCTATAAATTCGCTGTTGGTAGGCTTTCCTTTAGCTGCTGAAATTGTGTAGCCAAATATATTTTCTACTACATCTTGTTGTCCTCTTCCCCATGCTACTTCTATTGCATGGCGTATTGCACGTTCTACACGTGACGGTGTTGTGGTAAATTTATCTGCGATTTTTGGATATAAACTTTTAGTAATTTGATTAATAACATCAATATCATTTACAACCATAATAATTGCCTCACGTAAATACTGATATCCCTTTATATGTGCAGGCACACCAACTTCATGGATAACATTTGTGACTAAAGCTTCTAAATTATCCTCTTTCTTTGTTGCATCATTAGAGATTTCAATATATTGTTGCTTAGGCATAGTTGATTCTTTTGAAATAAAATTGTTTTTTGGTTCTGGTTTATAATTTTTTAATTCTCTTATTCTCGTGATTAGTAATTCAATATCAAAGGGTTTTACAACATAGTATTCTGCACCCAATTCTACTGCTCTTCTTGTTATTTTATCTTGCCCAACTGCAGACAGCATTATACATATAGGTTTTTTGGGCATTTTTATCATGTTTAATTTTTCTAATACTCCTATTCCATCCAAATGCGGCATTATTACATCTAATAATACCACGTCAGGCATTAAATTAGATATCATATCTAATGCCTCATTTCCATCTTTTGCTCTCCCAATTATCATCATATCTTCCTGATTTTTTAGATAAGTAGCTAATGTCATACTAAATTCTTGATTATCATCTGCTATTAAAACTGTAATTTTTTCTCTCATGGCTATTCCTCCTAATTTTTTCTACTGTAAATTTTTTACATTTTTGATTATAATACTTTAGAAAAAATATTGCAATAGCTTTTATGGAATTTTTTTCCATTTCATTTACAATTTTCTACAAATTTATCTATACATTTTCTCTCGCCTTCACTAAAATTCTGGATATTTAGCTTTTTATTTTTTATATCATCAATAATTTTTTCTTTTACACTTTCTTCCATTTCAATTTTCAATATAATATTATCCATATAGTCAATTTTTTTTATATTTATATTATTGTTTTTACAATAATACTTAAATTTTTCTAAGTTAGAATAGTCTAATTCAATAATCATCTCTCTCCCTATAACTTTTATGACTTTGGTACTTTTTTCTATCGCCTGTTGAGTCGCTTCTGAATATGCTCTTACTAATCCTCCTGTACCCAATAAAATTCCTCCAAAATATCTAGTAACAACAATAACTAAATTACACAAATTATTTTTTTGTAAGATATTAAGCATTGGGCCTCCTGCAGTACCAGAAGGCTCACCATCATCACTAGATTTTTCTATAATTTGTCCATTTTCGGCAACTCTATATGCTATACAATTATGTCTTGCATCATGATATTTCTTTTTTATATCTTTTATTCTATTTTCTGCTTCTTCAACACTTTCTACATGAAAAAGATTAGCTATAAATTTTGACTTTTTTTCTACTATCTCTGCAGTTTCATTTTTCAAAATTGTTATAAATTCTTCCATTGAAATACATTCCTTATCTAAATTTTAAACATTTATTCCAGCAGTATAGCCTGTTGAGTATGCTATTTGCAAGTTAAATCCACCTGTATATGCATCAACATCTATAATTTCTCCAGCAAAATACAAGCCTTTTATTAATTTTGATTCCATTGTTTTGGGATTAATTTCTTTTGTGCTAATTCCACCACAAGTAATTATAGCTTCTTCTACTGGTCTGAAATTTTTTATTGTTATTGTAAAATATTTTATTAATTGTACCAGATGTCTTCTTTCTTCTTTAGTTATTTCATTTACCATTTTATCTGGATTTATCCCTGATAGTTCTACTATTAATGTAATCATTTTTTGTGGTAATAATTTATCTAGACTATTTTTAAATTGTTTATTTTTAAATTCTTTAAAATCTCTTAATATTCTGTCATCAAGATGTTCTTCTGTAAGTGCAGGTTTTAAGTCTATAGTTATTTTTATATATCTTTTTTTCAATAAATAGTCTATATCCTTGTACTTAGCTAAGTGAGCTGATCCACTTAATATTGTTGGACCTGATATTCCAAAATGAGTAAACACCATTTCGCCAAAGTCTTCATATATTGTCTTTTTTCTATCTGTGTCTATAATTTTTATAGCAATATTTCTTAAACTTAATCCTTGTATTTTTTTACACTCTTCTTTTTCGTATACCTCTAATGGCACTAATGCAGGTTTTATTGGAATTATTGTATGTCCCAAATCTCTAGCAATTTTGTAACCATCACCTGTTGATCCTGTTAGTGGATAACTTTTTCCACCTGTTGCTAATATTATTTTGTCTGTTTGTATTATCTCTCTATTAGTTCTTACTCCTAATACTTCATTATTTTTAATTAATATTTTTTCTACTCTAGTTTCAAGTTTATATTTTATTTTTAATTCATCTATTCTTTTTTTAAAGCAATTTAGCACATCTATTGATTTATCTGTTACAGGAAATATTCTGTTTCCTCTTTCTTCTTTTACTTCTAGTCCTTGTTTTTTTAAGAATTCTATTATATCTGCATTGGTATAATTTTGAAATGCACTATATAAAAATTTACCATTCCCTGGTGTTTTTTTTATAAATTCACTCATGTATAGTGAACTTGTTATATTACATCTTCCTTTTCCTGTTATTAATAATTTTTTTCCAAATGATGGCATTTTTTCTAATATCGTTACCTCATTTCCATTTTCTGCTGCTGTTATTGCAGCCATCATTCCCGCAGGTCCTCCACCTATTACTAATACTTTTGGCATTAATGCCACCTCTCTTTCTTGCTATTATATATTATCAAATTTTGGAAATTTTTGCAATAGTTAAGAAATTTCAAAATACTAATTTAGCCTAGAAAATATCTAGGCTATTTTGTGGTTATTTTTTCACTTCTCCTTGTTCTTGTTGTAATATTTTTTCATCTCGTTGTATTCGGTTTTTAGCTATTTTTTTATTTTCTAAATGAAATATTCTCTTAAAAAAGTTAATAATCTTTTCGTAGAAATTATCTTTCTTTATTTCTATTGGAAGATTACTAATTTCTTCTTTTTCTTGATTAATGGGTATTTTCTTCTTTTTAAACAAATCATCTGGATTATATTTTTCCGATTTTTCTTTCTCAATTTTTTGCCTATCATATTTTTCTTTTGCTTCAATTCTTTCTTTTTGATATGGTGTAGCCCAATAATCTCTAAAAATGTTTGCAAATATCGCTTTAGTCTCATCTAATAAATCCTGTTCTTCAAAACTTTTATTAATGTCAACTTTGAACTGCCAATCATTATCCATTTTAGTTTTAAATACTTCAAGCACTGTTCTAGGTATTTTTTCAATACTTTCTTTTGGTACAAAATTTAATATTTCCATTACTTCTTTATATGCCTTTGCATAATTATCTTCCATTTATAATTAACTCCTTTTATATTACTAACCATTTATTTAACTATATTATTTTTTTCTTGGCTATTTTTTATTTGATTAGCCTTATCTTTGTTTAAAGTTGGAACATTGATTGTAGCTGCCCCTATTTCTTGTTCTGAAAAAGATTTATTTTTCTTCTTTGCAAAATATAATGGATCTATCTCTTCTGAAGCATAAACTACCACAGTTGCATCCTTCTTAATTTCTCCATTTTCTGTATAATAATCTTTATGTTCTACTTCTACCTGTGCCATTCCTTTCATAAATTTTGATAAGTTTTCACCATTAACAGAATAATATGAAGGCCTAAAATATTTTCCATCTTTGTAACTAGGATTCGTAAAATCAACTAATATTGCTCTTCCATTTCTTATTATACAATTATAGGCATGTCCCTCATTAGTAAACCCTTTGTCAGTTGACATATATCCATATATAAGCATTGGATCATAACCAAGAAAAGCTAATATATTTTGAGCCACTGCACTTTTTTCAACACACATTGCTGTTCCATTTTGTTTAAATTCTTTGATTGATAATATGTTATTATCAATATCTGCTCGCGAATTATACAATTCATTTCTTTTATTCTCATTTGAGCTAGGTCCAAAGTAATCTATAATTACCTTTTGAATTATCTGCATAATAACTTTATTATTAATTATATTTTTTTCGTTATTAATAATTTCATCATCATCTGTTTGGCGAATAGAATTCACAACTTGTTTATATAATGATGTATCATCTATTATAAATCCGGCTATATCAAAGCTCTCTTTTTTTAATTGAGTAGTCTTTGGTATATATCCATGAACTTCTGTATTATCTTTTTCCCCTCTAGCCCTTCTCAATATATAACTTGTAAGTGAAATTTCATCCCTATCTTCGCTTGTCGTATTTTCTAAAAAACTTATTCGTTTATTAATCCATTCATCTATTTCATGTTCATCTAATTTTTTAATTTCTTTTGTTATCTCTTTTTCATTCATAAAAACTCTCCTATGTTATATTAATATTTTTTCGTTCTTTTATTTCTATTTTGCTATATAAAAAATACTAACATAATAATAGAAAAAAGGCAATATTATAAGCACAAAAAACATTGTAATTTATGTCTACTTTTCACGAAGCTTTTTATTTACTTTCAGCAAAAGCAGTTGCTTACTTACCGAAATTGGTTTGCCAAAAAGCGGGATGCAAATGAAGTAGCTGCATACAATTTCTTCAATGAAAAACTTTTTGGATAAAGTTTTATAACTTTTCCTGCAACCAAAAAAGCCTCATGCACCGGTACGGATTGATTCTGATGCATGAGGTACAGCCTAGGCTGTTTTGTGTGTAGTTTCTTGATTAGATGTTACAATCATCCACCTACAGCTCCATTTATAACTTTAAGCATAAATTCAGGCTCTATTGCATTAGTTGTAAAACAAAAAAGCTCTGCAAAGTACTGATAAATCAGTACTTTCAGAGTTTTTATTTTTGGTTGGGCTGGCTAGATTCGAACTAGCGCATGCCAGAGTCAAAGTCAAAATATATTATTTTCTAATATTTTCTGTTTTGTGCTAGAATGTCCTGTTTTCAGTACTTTACAGTCATTTTTGTTTACTATATCTTTCTTTGTTTTTCTAAATTTTCCTAAAATGATGGACAAGTTTTGGACAAGTAAACATCACCCATTAATTATGCTATTTACAATTTTTATTCTACACTTATTATACACTTTCTCAAATGTCTTTGCAAACAATTTTACTACAATCTTTTCTTTCCAATTTAGTTCTTCCATTATTTCATTTTCTACTACATCCATACTACATTTCTCCTTTTCTATTTTTTGAAGCTTCTGCAGTATAAATATAGCTGAACCAGTTTCTTATGAGAAACATTTTACGAAAGTACCGATTTTATATATGAAAAGTTTAAAATTTTCTATATAATTAAATTTCTATTTTATATAATTCACTTACATCTACATGTAAAGCTGCAGCTAATCTCGCTAAAGTTATGATTGTCGGTTGCGTTTCTTGTCTTTCTATTCTGCTTAAATGACCTTTCGACATTTTTGTCATCTTTGCTAATTCATCTAATGTCATGTCTTTGCTTTGCCTTACCTCTCTCAATAATATTATCACTCTCATAAAAACTCCTCATTTGTAGTATTTCGAATGTTATATTCTTTATACATCAAATGTGGTTTCTTATGAGAAACTTTATGAAATTAGTAAAAGAAGTCTATTCGACTTCTTTGGCTTGTACTATTATTTCATTGAAATTATCTGTCTGTGATATGTACTTTAAACTTACTGTTGATAATAATAAATAATTCTTTAATAATTTCTTATATTCTTCTTCTGTTTTTATATCTAGTATTTTTATCATATGTAGAGATTTTAAATAGTTTTCTCGCATATTTACCATCTCCTTTTTTTATATTGTAACATATTTTATGTTGATTGTCTGTCGAATTTTGTCATATAAAATATAATACTTTTTCTCCAAAAATACGCTTTTCAGAATCGCTTTTCAGCCTTTTTTATTTTTGATTGATATAGTTTTATGCCTCGTTTTTCAGCTATTTTTAAGCATTTTAAAATATTTTTACTTTTTTTCAAAAAAGTGTTGACTTTTACGTGTACACGTAGTATAATATATTTAACAAAGAGATAAGACTAGACCGAATCGGCTAGCACTCATAGAAGGAGAAAATTATGAAAGAATTAAGTATTGAAGAAATGTTAAAAGAAATGAGCGAATACGGAGTTACAGAACAAGATTTAAAAGCAAAATATGATTATGATAAAAGCGAAAGTGATTTTAAAGAAGATTTCAAAGATGTAAGCTTTGAAGAATATGTAAAATGTTATTATATGTCTGATAGATATATAAACGAATAAGGATAAATTATGAGAGGCTATAATATAGATGATTATATCGGAAAAAGATTTAATCATCTTACTTTAATAAAAAATTTGAATAAACTTGATAAACGTAACTCAAAATTGGCTCTTTTTAAATGTGATTGCGGAAATGTAAAAGAATTGGTCTTTACTCAAGTTTTAAATGGTGAAACTACAAGTTGTGGTTGTAAAAATAAAGGCAAAAACTCTAATTTAACATTAGCAAAAGTTAGAAAAAAACACATAGAATTTTATAAAAATAAAACACAGAAAAATAATAACACTGGTTACACTGGTATCTCTCGCATAAACAATAAATACAGAGTTAGAATACAAGTAAATCATAAGCCTAAACACATTGGATATTTTGATAATCTTCAAGATGCTATCAAAGCTCGTAAATCTGCTGAAGAAAAATACTTTAAACCGATTCTAGAGAAATATAAGGCAGACTAAACAGCCTGCCTATTTTGTTTTATTTCACTCCTCCAAGCCATTTGCAAAAGCCCATCTTGTAGACAGAACTTCCATTAACTTTATATCTTACCATCGCTCTGTCATTGAATATTCCAAAGCAGTCACATTCCTCTCGTGGGTCTAAGCTTCCTACTTTTTTAGTACAAGCTGTATCTGCATAAACATTTTCAGTCGTACTTCCGTTTTTATACTTTCTCACTGGTTCATCACTTCCACTTTCTATATTTTCATTACTTACAGGTTTATCTTCTAAATAAGAACTAACCATGTTTAAAAATCTTTGCCAGCCTAAATCTAATGTTCTATGTGGGCAATATTTATTTGCAAAGTCTTGATGTTTCTTTACTTTATCTATTCCCCAACCATATTGTTTTAATAGATATGCTGTATATTCTGCTGCTAGCTTCTCAGCTTCTTCGAATTGTTCTCCACCAGATCTTGAATAACAAATTTCTAATGATATTCCTTTTCTGTTACCATTTCCGTTCCTTCCGTCTCCGGCATTCCAAGTATTTCGGTTAAATGGTATACCTTGTACAACTCTATAATTATCTATTGCACAATGATATGATACTTTATTGTTGTTTCCTATCATATAAGATATTTCTGACATTGCAGATGCATCATTTGCTGTGTTATGTATTACAATAACTTCTGGTGTCATTTCATATGGACACTTTATATTGTATTTACTCTCTGGCACTAACATCT